>Ga0256787_1000135_pt1 | contig 17304 bp, 15 predicted proteins | sample MC6MC0938MT_FD_189994 | JGI IMG/M metagenome (GOLD analysis project Ga0256787, IMG submission 189994) | Metatranscriptome of enriched soil aggregate microbial communities from Iowa State University, Ames, United States - MC6-MC0938-MT... | ecosystem: Environmental > Terrestrial > Soil >... | reverse complement strand
CCCATGCCTGCGCCCATCGGGATCTTTTTGAGCAATTGTATATTGATGGCACTGACTTTTTCAGGGAAATCTTTCTGCACTAATTCCAGGGCTTTCCACACAAGGTTCTGTTGTGTGTCTCCTGCGACTTCCAGTCCATGTATGCTGATGCCGCTTGCCGCTGCCGGAATTACTTCAAGTGCATCGCAGATCTGTACCGGGAAGAAAATGGTTTCCAGGTTATGATAGCCATCGCCCCGCTTTTCAGTGACGAACAAACCGATATTGATTTTAGCATTAGGAAAACAGATCATAAAAAGGACAGTTTAATTTTTGGATACGCTGCCCGCAAATTTATACCTAAATTTGAATTCTTATCTAATACAATATATAATGGCATTCAGAGTATATACCAAAACAGGAGATAAAGGCACTACGGGTCTTATTGGCGGAACGCGTGTAGCGAAAGACAGTTTAAGGATAGAAGCTTATGGAACGGTGGATGAATTGAACTCCTTCCTGGGCCTGGGAACCGATCAGCTGGCCGATCCGGCCATTAATGAGTGGATACTGGAAATACAGGACCGCCTGTTTACATTAGGGGCCAGCCTGGCTACCGACCCGGAAAAAGCACCGAAGCAAAAACTGCCGGACCTGCATCCCGAAGATATCGAGTGGCTGGAGCAACGGATTGACGAGATGGACGATAAGCTGCCGGTGATGAAGTCCTTTATCCTTCCGGGTGGTAGTGTAGCGGCGAGCACTTTCCACGTGGCGCGCTGCGTTTGCCGCCGGGCGGAAAGACTTTGTGTGCACCTGGTCAACCAGGAAGAGTTTGTCGCAGAAGTGGTATTAAAGTACCTCAACCGCCTTTCAGATTTCCTCTTTGTATTGGCGCGTTATATTGTTCAGCTGCAGGGTGCTAAAGAAATTCCCTGGCGCCCGAGAATTTAAATAGCTAATTTGAAATAGTTTTAAGTTAATGCTTAGATAATATTAAAGATTACAACTATTCGTATCTGCCATTTGTTGATTAATTGCTACATTTGCGCCACTCTTAAAAAAAATGTGTGGGGATGTATAGAATACTTATTGCAGATGATCTGTATAGTATAAGAGTCGGCGTTAAAACTATAATTACAGAAGTACTTGGGCCTGGCCATCATATCGTGACGGCCTCTGATTTTGATGCCTTAAAGCAGGCTTTGCAGCATGACCGGTATGACCTAATCGTTATTGACCTGCATATGCAGGGGATTAATGGTATTTCCATGATTAAGACGATACTTGACCACCAGGCCGATCCAAGGATTGTAGTGATGACCAAACTCATTAATGATTGTTTTTTCGAAACCTGTATGGGATTGAGTGAAGTGAAAGCTTTTATCAGTAAACATACCAGTGAAGCCGAAATAAAGACCGCTTTTGAAAATGCAGTACAGGGCAGGCGATTTGTTCCTGAATTGCAGCAGCAGCAATTAGAGCAGCTGTACCTTTATAGAAAGGATATATTAAATCCTTTTGACGGGCTCTCGGCCAGGGAGCAGAAGGTAACTCAATTATTGCTGAAAGGCTTAGGTATTCTGGAGATCGGCAATGAACTGGCCATCTCCTCTTCTACGGCAAGCACTTATAAAAGCCGGATATTCAAGAAGCTCAACGTTTCTAATGTTATCGAATTAAATAAGCACGCAGATCAATTTGGTTTTATTACCAATGGATTTGAAGCAAATTAAGCCTCCGGATCATTCAATCCAGATGAAAATACCCGCATTGGATGATCCTTTCTTTTCATCTTAATATTAAGATAATATACCCGTAACGATTCCTTTACATAGCTCTGATAGTTTTGCCACATAAAAATCAAATCAAACAAAAAGTTATGAAAAAGGCTTTCTTATTGCCAATTGCTGCATCTGCATTATTCCTTGCTAGCTGTGGAAAAGACAAAACAACTAACACAGGTACTACTGAAAATGTCATTGAAGGCGATATCAGCACTGATATGAAATTAACAGCAGATAAAAAGTATATCCTGAAAGGTTTTGTATATGTGAAGGCGGGTGCTACATTGACAATCGAGCCAGGTACGGTGATCATGGGTGATAAGCAATCTAAAGCTTCTTTGATCGTTGCCCGTGGTGGTAAAATTATGGCCGAAGGTACTGCCGATAAGCCTATCATCTTTACTTCTGAAGCCGCTGCAGGGGACAGACGTGAAGGAGATTGGGGTGGTGTGATCCTTTTAGGTAAAGCGCCGATCAATCCTAATGGTGGTACTGAAGTAATTGAAGGTGGTATTCAACCAACTGTTGCCGGTAAAGAGGCGGAGTACAACGAATATGGTGGTACAGATCCTGAAGATAATTCAGGTGTTTTAAAATATGTAAGAATTGAGTTTGCCGGTATCGCTTATTCTCCGGATAACGAAATTAACGGTTTGACTATGGGAGGTGTTGGCCGTGGTACTACAATCAGCCACGTTCAGGTATACCGTTCCGGTGACGATGCGTTCGAGTGGTTTGGTGGTACGGTAAATTGTGATCACTTAGTAGCTACTTACACCTGGGATGATGATTTCGATACCGACTTCGGTTTCTCCGGTAAAATCCAGTTCGCTTTGGCTTCCCGTGCTAAAACTATTGCTGACGTTTCCGGTTCTAACGGTTTCGAATCCGATAACGATGCCAACGGTTCTACCAACAGCCCTAAAACAAGCGCTATTTTCTCTAACGTTACCATCGTAGGTCCTGGTAAAGGAACTTCTTTGAGCGGTATCAATGCTAACTACCAGAATGGTGCGCAGATCCGTCGTAACTCTTCTATGTCTTTGGTAAACTCTATCATCGTAGGTTTCCCTACAGGAGTTTATATCGACGATACAAAGGGCGAGCCTACTTCTGCTAACATTACAGCAGGTACTTTGATGTTCAAAAACAACATCATCGCGGGTTGTACTAATGCTTATAAAGCTTCTAATACTGCATTTGATGTAGCAGATTGGTTCACTACCAACGGTAACAGCAAACACCCTAACGGGGATACGGTATTGCTGGCGGATGCTTACAAATACTCTCCGGCTGTATCCAGCAGCACAGGCGTACCTAGCTTCCTGTTAAAATCAGGTTCTATGGCTTTAACCGGTGCGAGCTTTAACGGTCTGACTGGTTTCCAAAGCGTAGCTTATGTAGGTGCATTTGATGGTTCTAATGACTGGACTTCAAAATGGACTACCTGGGCCGCAGAAACAAATCAATACTAATTTATAATTTGGTTAGGTTATAAATGGGGTGCTCGGGATTAATTTCCCGGGCACTTTCTTTTTTGTACGATTAAAGGATGCTTTAATGTGGAGCAACTGTCGTTCATTTAAGCCTTTTTTGTAATTTAGCAGGTAATAAAAGTTAAGAAGTATGAAAGCAAATGGTACTACCGTTGAAGCGATCCTGGAAAACCTGCCAGAGGACAGGGCGGAGGCATTTAACAGGCTGCATGAAGTGATTGTTGCTAACCTGCCGGAAGGGTTTGAGGCCGCGATTAGTTATGGTGGTTTAGGTTATGTGGTGCCACATACGATTTATCCTGCGGGCTATCATTGCAAACCGGTTGAGCCGCTGCCTTTCGCGGGTCTTGCTGCTCAAAAGAATTCCATTAATTTTTACCATATGGGTATTTATTCCGACCCGGCATTGTTGGATTGGTTTGTGAATGAATATCCTAAACACAGTAAGCGGAAGCTGGATATGGGGAAGAGTTGTATCCGGTTTAAGAAGTTTGACGAGATTCCTTATGAGCTTATGGGGGAATTGATGCGGAAGATGAGTGTTGCGGACTGGGTGGCTATTTATGAGTCTAATCTGAAGAAATAAATTTGGGTTATAGGTTAGTGGCAGCGGTAGAAATTTTGAATTTTGTACAAAAAAATTTTGCGGATAAAAAAAATAGTTTTACCTTTGCAATCCAATCAAACGGAATGGCTCTGTAGCTCAATTGAATAGAGCATCTGACTACGGATCAGAAGGTTTCAGGTTTGAATCCTGACAGGGTCACCAAAAGCAGTTACAGCAATGTAGCTGCTTTTTTTATTTTAGAGTAATAACGTTTACAACTATTTTAATATCACGTGCATCTATAAGAAATAGCCGGATCGGATACGTATATATTCCTGGCTACATTTTTAATAAATATGCTGTTGTAATGAAGAACCTGTTATTATTATTATCGCTTATTTTTTGGGTACAAACTGGGTTGGGTCAAGTGCAATCAGTAAAGAGGGATGAACGATTATTTGAAAATGGTTTAGCCCTGAGACAATTGGTTCGGGATGATCTTAGTTTGGATGAAATTATTAAAACAGACAGTCTCGAAGCAGTAAAGGACCTGGCCAGGGATATAAAAGAAACGATCCTGTATAAGGCCGTAGGCTACTACCAGGAACTCGTGGACAGTTTCCCAAAATCGAAGCTGCTTTTCAGAGCTTTAAATAATAAGGGGTTTATAGAATTGGAGCTGAAAGAGAGGGAGCAGGCAAAATTGACATTTCAGCGAATTCTAAAGAGCAAAGCTGATGATAAAGAGTTCGGAGGCGTAGGTTCGGGATTAATGGCGGAGCCTTATGCCAATTATAAAAACCGGGCGGCTAAAGTGCTCGCAGATATGAGTATAAAGGATAGCAACTATACGGAGGCTATAAAGTACCTTGATCTAACGAAGCGATATCCTTACCGGCATTTTTGTGGGAATGAACATGCGGCGGATGAGATATACATGGCGGAATTATATGCTAAAAGTTATTTGGGGCTAAATGATAAACAGAAAGCTTTAGCCGTATTGTTACCCTATACACTTGAAGATGGTATTGCAGACAATTCAGCGCTTGTAGCATTAGCCTATAAAACTTTACTCGGCTTGTATTCCAAAAACGAATTACATACGATGTATGAACAAGCGTTTAAAAACTATAGGGTAGAAAAAATAAAGGCTAAAAAAGAAGAGCTGATTCATTATTATATCACTTTTTTGGACACAAAGATTGAATTGGACGCTTGGCAATTAGCTTATTTAACCCCTGGTAATGAGCAAGAGACAATTGAGGAAATTTATAAAAAATCGCTACTTTACAAGCTACTGACCGAACAGGAATAGCCTTTACCCATCACGCATCACCAACTAATATTCACTATTCACTTATCACTTTTCATTCATCACTTCCCAACTACTTATCACATCTCACTTTTCCCTTCACTATTCACTTATCACATCTCACATTTCACTACTTACTTTTCACTATTCACTCTTCACTTTTCACTAACTTATGACTCCTACCAACCCAAGCTACCTCTTTACCTCCGAACGATTAGGCTTTAGGGCCTGGCAGCAGGAAGATATTGATGCGATGCAGGAGATTAATTCCGACGCGCGCGTGATGGAATTTTTCCCGGCTTTGCTGACTATGGAACAAACCAAAGCATTTATCGAAAGAATGAACCGGCAGTTTGATGAAAAGAGCTTTTGCTATTTTGCGGTGGATGTATTGGCTACGAAAGAGTTTATCGGTTTTATCGGCCTTTTCAGAGCAGCATTACCCGGCAGACTTTACTCCTTGTGTAGATATAGGTTGGCGATTGAAGGCCAGCGCCTGGGGCCAGGGTTTTGCTACGGAAGGAGCTAAAAGATGCCTGGAGTATGCTTTTGATCTAAACATTAAAGAAGTTTGTTCAGTCGCACCAAAGGTCAATTTAAAATCGGAGCGGGTTATGCAAAAGATAGGGTTGCAAAAGCAGTATGAATTCGAACATTCCTTATTGGTTAATGAGGATCGCTTGAAGACTTGTGTGTTGTATAAAATGCTTTAGGGGACTAATTAGATAGAAAAATACGGGAAATCCAGTATTGTAAATTCTCAACAAATAGGTGAATTTTGATTCTTAATGTCAATAGGATATCTGTATTATATTCATATAATTAAAGTGCCACTATTGCAGATATAATTATATAATGTCCATAAATAATTAAAAAATATCAGAAAGAAAATGAAAGATGATTTTAAAGACGAGTACCTTCCAAGGTTAAAGAATAGTTTTCTTTATATTACTTTAAAGGAGAAGTGTATAGAAAAGGATAACGAAGTGATTGTTCTAGTTGAAAAGATCGCGCAATATGCAATTCAACGGACAAAAACCATTGTGCGGCATATGGGGGAGTTTACATTACATGATATTGAACATTTGTTTAGGGTATTATATCTAATGGAAAAAATTCTCCCCAAAAATTTTATTCTAGAATTATCGGTTCCAGAATTATTATTGTTAGTTGCATCGGCTTTCATGCATGATGTAGGAATGGCTCCTAATGAGACGGAGATTTTAATTTGGAAAAAGGTTTGGGATAAGGTGCCTGATGTTTCTGAAAATGATCTTAAGACTTTTAATGAATTTAAGAGGTATTACTATTCTAGGCCTGATCAAATTGAAATAATAAATAAATTAATTGAACAAGGAAGAAATAGTCAAGTTGAATTAATAAAATCTTACTTGATAACTGAATATATCAGAAGAACTCATGCAGAAAGAATAACAGAAATTATCGAACAGGATTGGATGGATAAAATAAAATTTAGGGATAATGATTTGACTGTTGAGCTAGCACAAATTTGTTTAAGTCATAATGAAGATGCTATAAAACTTAATGAACAAGATAAATATTTAATATGCGGAGATAATATTTACACTTGTCTTCCTTTAATTGGAATTGTTCTAAGGCTAGCCGATATTTTAGATTTTGATGCTAAGCGTACACCACCAATTCTTTTTTCGCATTTATATGTTAGAGATCCTGTTTCTTTGAAAGAATGGAATAAGCATCGAGCGATTGAAGCTTGGGAAATTTCAACGGAAAATATATTTTTTGTTGCTAAATGTAATCATCCAGCTATAGAAGCGTCAATTCATCAATTTTGCGACGATATCGATCAAGAACTTTCAATTTGTAACAACCTTATTTCAGACTTAAATGAATTTCATTCAATAAGGAGAAGTAAATTAATTCTTAAATTACCATATAAAGTTTCAAGAGAGAAAATTGTTACAAAGAAAAATGTTCAGGGCAAACCTATTTATATTTATAAAGAAACACAATTCAATTTAAGTAAAAGACAAGTGATTGAATTGTTGATGGGCACAAAATTATATGGTAATCCAGAAGTTGCGTTAAGAGAATTAATACAAAACTCTATAGATGCATGCCAGTTAAGAAGAGCGCAGGAAACAAAATGGGGTAATCAGTATATTCCTGAAATTACTATTAGTTATAAATCGGAAGATGGTAATAATGTTTTAATTGTTGAGGATAACGGTACAGGAATGGATCAATATATCATTGATAATTATTACTCTAAAATAGGAACATCATTTTATAAATCTACGGATTTTTACAATTTACTTTCTGATACTAATACAGAATTTACCCCAACATCTCGATTTGGCATTGGAATATTATCCTCTTTTATGGTTGCTGACACTTTAATTGTTGATACAAAGCGTGTTTATCCCGATCACAAATCTAGTGAAGCTATAAATTTAACAGTCGAAGGGCAAGATAGTATTTTTTGGATAAAAGAAGGGAGTAAAGCATTGCCTGGAACTATTACCAAATTAGTTCTAAGAGATACTAAAAACCCTTGGAAAGACATGACGAATGATAGATTTATCAAATCCGTAAAGAATAGTATTCCGAATCCTCCATTTTTGATAAATATTATTACCGAAACCGAAAATTCTAGTATAGATGAAAATGATTTTCAAAGCCTTACTCCGACTAAATTTGCAGATTCTTATTATTGGAAGTCTTACCCGAATATCAAATATCTTGACATTAGTTTGAATTCATCAGAGTTTGGAATAAAAGGAATCGCTCAAGTTGCAATCCTAGAGATGAAAGGGATGCCCAAAAAAGAAATTTTTTTTGAACCTAATACTGTTAATATAGATGGGGAAGAATATGTCTTAAAAAAGAAAGTTTGGATAAGAGATAATAGAATTGATGAGGACTCAACATCAATCACTATTGGAGAAGATTTTAACATAAATGCATACGATTCTACCAATATTTTAGCCAAATCAAAAGCTAAAATATCGTTGCAGGGCATAGAAATTCCTTGTGATCTTTTTCCTGATTCTTGGAATAAAAAAGAGAATCAAGCCATTATAAATTTTCCTTTTCCAATAACGTTAATTGTAGATATTTGTGGGAGGAGGGATTTAGATTTAAATTCTTCACGTACGGAAATAATCACTACTGAAAAATGGTATGATTTTGAAGAAAAATTGGCGATACAAATCTGTCAAGGAATTTGTGAAGTAACATCTAAAAAATATTGGAATAAATTTAAAAATAATTGCATTCAAAATTCTAAAAATGAAACCTTTTTGAGAGCAATCGCTTCAATTCCAGATAAGTAGATTGAAAAAAATTATTGAGTTATTTATTATAGGGAAACTATTTGAGAATTTAGATGTCTAGCCTCTTTCTATACTTATTATCCTATATTCGCAAGAATCTTAATAATACTTTTGACCCTGCGCCCCAATAATAAAAATATGAAAACCCCGCAGGCACACACCCGGCAATACCTCATCAGCATAGCGGCCATCTTAATTGTGTCCGCTATCTGCTTTTACTTTAAAGCCGAACTCAACTACCGCGCGGCCGCACTAGCCCTGCTGCTCACGGTTTCCGTAGTCGCCATGCTTTTCGACATCCTGCCCGTACTGGTAGCCGCCCTGCTCAGTGCTTTTATATGGAACTACTTTTTCATCCCTCCGGTGCTTAACCTGGAGATCAGTAACACCGAGGATCTCCTCATGTTTCTCTCCTACTTCTTCGTCGCCTTGCTGAATGCCGTGCTCACCTTTAAGATCCGGCAGGCGGAAAAGAAAGCCCGCGATAAAGAAGAAAAAGAAAATACCATCAAACTCTACAATACCCTGCTCAACTCCTTATCTCATGAGCTCAGAACACCTATCGCAACCATTTTAGGTACGGTAGACACGCTCAAAGACAATAAAGATAAACTCAGCCAGCCCCAGCAACTTGATCTTCTGAATGATATCGACATCGCCGGTATGCGCCTCAACCGGCAGGTAGAAAATATCCTCAACATGAGCCGCCTCGAAAGCGGTATGCTGCAAGCCAAGCGCGACTGGTGCGATATGAATGAACTCGTGAATAATGCCCTGCAAAAAATAAACGCGGCAAAACATACTTTTCTCTTTAAAGAAACAGAACCCTTACCCTTATTCAAGCTGGATATTGGCTTTACCGAACAGATCTTATTGAATCTCTTGCACAACGCGGTACATTATACACCTGCCGGCAGCCTCATAGCCATCATCGTACGCCACGAATCCGAATCCTGCATGATCCGCATTAGTGACAATGGCAAAGGCATCCCCGAAACCGAGATCGCTTTGCTCTTTGATAAATTCTATCGCCTGCCCCATAGTAAGACCGGGGGCAGCGGCCTGGGCCTGTCCATCGTAAAAGGTTTTGCCGAAGCCCAGAACGGTTCCGTACATTTGAGCAATAATGAAAAAGGCGGTGCTACCTTTACTGTCCTGATTCCTGCGGAAACTACTTACTTAAACAACCTGAAACATGAATAAAAGTACCGTCCTCGTGATCGATGATGAGCCACAGATCAGGAAACTCCTGGAGATCAGCCTGGAAAGCAACGGCTACCAGGTGCAGCAAGCAGAGACCGGCAAACAAGGCCTGGTGATGGCGGCCAACCATCCCCCGGACCTGATCCTGCTGGACCTGGGACTGCCCGACATCAGCGGCCATGAACTTTTAAAAACTTTACGGGAATGGTATAATAAATCCATCATTATCCTTTCGGTACAAAATACCGAACAGGATATCGTCACGGCATTAGACAATGGCGCTACGGACTACCTGAGCAAACCCTTCCGTACCGCGGAACTCCTGGCCCGGATCCGGGCAGCGATCCGCCGGAACCAGCTGATCGATAATCAGGAAACAGTCCAGGTTATTGGCGACCTGGAAATTGATCTCACCGCAAGGACGCTTAAAAAGAACGGCGACATTATAAAACTGACTTCGACGGAATACAGCCTGGTGGCGCTATTCTTTAAGCATGAAGGCAGCGTACTCACCCACCAGTTTATCCTCAAAGAGATCTGGGGCGTAGGTTACCAGGCCGAAACACAGTACCTGCGGGTATTCGTAGGCACCCTGCGTAAGAAAATAGAAGATCAGCCCAATCAACCCCAACATATCATTACCGAAAGTGGTGTGGGCTACCGGTTTCAGTAACCATAAGCATCTTTATATTTTCTTTATACCGGGCAGCGCTATTTTTATAAGCTCTTGATGAAATCGAAAACAACTTTGCAGGGTAACCTATTTATCAAAGATGCAAGCAAATTCATCCGCTGCCAACCAACACCAATCACTGCACGGGGCTGCAAAGGTCACCTTCGCTTCCTTAATAGTGGCGCTCGGGATTATTTATGGCGACATCGGTACCAGCCCGCTCTACACCTTTAAGGCCATCATTGGCGAAAGACAGATCTCCGAACTCTTAGTACTGGGAGGGGTCTCCTGTGTATTCTGGACCCTGGTGTTGCAAACCACCATCAAATACGTCTGGCTGACCCTTAAAGCCGACAACCAGGGTGAAGGGGGGATATTCTCCTTATATTCTTTGGTGCGCCGCTATGGCAAAAGACTGGCCATTCCTACTATGATCGGTGCCGCTGCATTGCTGGCTGATGGGATGATCACCCCGGCCATTTCAGTAACCTCTGCGATTGAAGGGCTGGAGATGATTGACGGCATCGGGCATATACCCGTTGTGCCTATCGTAATTGGCGTCATCTCCCTGATATTTTTTGTACAAAGATTCGGGACCCATACCGTCGGTAAAGCCTTTGGCCCTATTATGGCGCTGTGGTTCCTGGTCCTGCTGCTGATCGGCCTGAGCCAGGTGATTCAGGCGCCAAGTGTGATCAGGGCCTTGAACCCTTATTATGCTTATGAATTACTGACGCATTACCCTAAAGGATTCTGGCTATTGGGCGCCGTATTTTTATGTACCACGGGTGCGGAAGCTTTGTATTCCGACCTGGGGCACTGCGGCCGGGCCAATATCCGCATCACCTGGGCTTTTGTAAAAGTATGCCTGATCGTGAATTACCTGGGCCAGGCAGCCTGGTTACTTAACAGTGGGGGTACCCTGCTGGAAGGCCGTAACCCTTTCTTCGAGATGATGCCCGAATGGTTTTTGATCCCGGGCATCTTAATTGCTACGCTTGCGGCAATCGTTGCTTCCCAGGCCCTGATCAGCGGCTCCTTTACCTTGATCAACGAGGCCATCAACCTTAACTTCTGGCAGCGGGTGGGGGTAAAACAGCCTTCGGAAACCAAAGGCCAGATCTACATTCCCAGCGTCAATAATTTACTCTGGATCGGTTGCGTATTAGTGATCCTTTATTTCCAGAGCTCCTCGCATATGGAAGCGGCTTATGGTCTGGCCATCACGCTCGCTATGATGACCACAACGATTCTTCTATCTTATTTTATGTTGTACGAACTAAAATGGAATAAGTTACTCGTTTATGTTTTCCTGCTGATATTCGCCGTCATAGAGATTTCCTTTTTTATTGCTAATGTGATTAAATTCCGGGAGGGGGGCTATATTACTGTGTTTGGTGGCGGTGTCTTTTTCCTGGTAATGTATGTCACCTATTTTGGTCGTAAGATCAATAACCGCTATACCAAGTTTGAAGACCTGGGCAAGCATGCCCATCAATTAGCGGCATTGAGTGATGATACCGAAATTCCTAAATTCGCTACTCACCTGATCTACCTGACCAAAGCCGACCGGCGCGACCAGATCGAAGCGCGGATCATTAAATCTATATTCGATAAGAAACCTAAGCGGGCTGATGTGTACTGGTTCTTCCACATCAACCGTACCAATCATCCGTATACTTTAGATTATGAAGTGACAGAGCTGGTAGATGATAAAGTGATCAAGATCGTATTAAATATTGGTTTCCGTGTTCAACCTAAAACAGAGCTATACTTTGAAAAAATCATAGACGACCTGATCGCTGACCAGGAACTGAACCTGCACCTTAAAAATAATGGCAGCACCAAGTATAACCCGGCTATCGATTTTAAATTCATCATTATGGAAAAATACCTTTCTGTAGATAATGAATTCGCTTTGAAAGAAGGAATGATTTTAAAGTCATATTTCTTCCTGAAAAAGCTGGGACAAAAAGATCAAAATGCTTTCGGGTTGGACCGGAACGATGTGTTGATCGAACACATACCCTTGGTTTACCAGCCAGTGAAAGTATTCAGTTTGAAGCGTAAAGTTAACCAGCATTAATACCTGCGGTAGTGAATAAGGTAAAGAAAGTATTAATAATAGATGATGAAGAAAAGCTGAGGACCTTGCTGGCAAGGATCATTCGCCTGGAAGGTTTTGAGGTACTGCAAGCCCCGGATGGCAAATCCGGGCTGAAGCACTTAAGTGAATCAGACATTGATGTGGTGCTTTGCGATGTGAAGCTCCCGGATGGCAGTGGGGTGGCATTATCCGCGACAATCAAAGAAAAATACCCTGCAATAGAAATTATCTTGCTTACCGCCTATGGCAATATTCCTGATGGGGTGCAGGCGATCAAAAACGGCGCCTTTGATTATATCACCAAAGGGGATGATAACAACAGGCTTATTCCTTTGCTATACCAGGCAATAGAAAAATCTGCGGTGGCCAAAAGCCTGCTGCAATTGGAACAGCAATCGGGTAATAAACTTTCTTTTGATCACATCATCGGGCATTCGAAAGCTATTGTGCAGGCCATAGCTTTAGCTAAAAAAGTAGCAAAAGCCGATACGGCAACCCTTTTAACCGGGGAAACCGGGACCGGGAAAGAAGTTTTTGCTCAGGCGATACACGAGGAAAGCGGTCGCAATAAGCAAAATTTTGTGGCGATCAATTGTGCCGCATTCAGTAAAGAGCTTTTAGAAAGTGAAATGTTTGGTCATAAGGCAGGTGCGTTTACCGGTGCCGTAAAAGATCAGAAAGGCTTGTTTGAAGCAGCCGATAAGGGTACGATATTTCTTGATGAAATTGGCGAAATGGCGATGGAGCTGCAAGCGAAATTATTACGGGTTATAGAATCCGGGGAATTTATAAAAGTTGGGGAGACCAAACCTACCAAAGTAAACGTACGTATTATAGCGGCGACTAACCGGGACCTGAAAGAAGAAATCACACAAGGTCATTTCCGGGAAGACCTCTTTTACCGTATTTCCGTTTTCCAGATTGAATTACCGGCGCTAAGAGAGCGGGTGGAAGATATTGAATTACTGGCGCTACATTTTATGCGACAATTTGTTTTAAAAATGAATAAGCAAATTACGACCATCCAACCCGATTGCCTCAAAGCTTTGAAGCAACATACCTGGAATGGCAACATCCGTGAATTAAAAAATGTTATGGAAAGGGCCGTTATCCTGGCTAATGCCAATACATTGTCGGTTGATGACCTGCCGGTACCACTCCAGCTAGGGGCAACAAACAAAAATGGGAAACAGCTTTCTGCATTTTCCCTGCAAAGTGTAGAGAAGCTTCATATCCAAAAGATCCTGAACCATACCCAGGGTAATAAAGCGGAAGCGGCCCGCCTGCTGGAGATCGGCATTGCTACCCTGTACCGGAAGATCGAAGAGTATAAAATTCAGTGATCCTACAATTCCGTTTTGATAATCTGCCTATCATTTTGATAGGCTTTTTTTATGCCTGAACATAATTTAAAAATATTAAATTATTGATTTTCAAACATTTAAAACTTGTTTTCTGGTAGTGGCACAAGATTGGCTTTTGTGATTGTAAACAAAAGATACCAAAATGAATCAATTAGAAGCAGCCCGGGAAATAACTACGGTGCTACCTGAAACGGCGGCAGAACTCTCCGGAGCGCAAACACTTAAAAGTCCTTTTGCCCTGATACGCGTCATCACCAGTCATACCCGTAAAATGGTAGTGCAGCATAATGAACTGATGATAGAAAAATGTTTGAAGCTGGTTGACCGTATTTACAGGAAAGGTGATTTAGCTATTAAAAACGCGATAGAGAATGTATTTATTTTTTCGCTGGACAATATTCTGTTTTCCTGTACTGCTGCAGAAAGAAACCGGGTATTCAGTAAAATCCCCATTAATCTTTATACGGGTTATGTAAAACAAATATACAAATCAGGTATCTAAAATCAATTTTAAACATACAAATTATGCTTACCATTATGCTAAGCCTTGCAGGAATATTATGCTTTTGGCTTTTTTACCGGTCCATCCGCTTCTTTGAAGAAATATAATATTCATAAAAGCACTTTTCACTTCTCACTATTCACTTTTCACTATTAAAAAAATGACCGCATTATTTATCCTGGCCATCCTTGTGTTCGCTTACATCGTTTATGTATTGCTGAAACCCGAAAAATTCTAAGCGATAGCAGGGGCCACCGTTCTTGTACTACTCAATTCCTATAAAATGAAATCTAAAAATATTCTGAATGATATTAAAGTGGTCGCAAGGATTGTGTGCATCTTCCTGCTCGTCTTTGGCCTGTTCAACCTTATGGTAGGGCTCTTTCAATTAATTTTTAACGTATAAAAAATGAATACAGAACTTCTTGGCATAATAGTAGTGTTTGTCGGAACACTTGCTTTGGCGCTTCCCTTTGGCAAATACATTGCAAAGGTTTACGGAGGCGAAAAAACATTACTCGACCCGCTTTTCAATCCTATAGAAAAAATAGGTTATAAAATAAGCGGCGTTAATCCCGCAAAAGAAATGAACTGGAAAGAACATATGGTAGCGATGCTAACCATTAACCTTGTTTGGTTCCTTTTGAGTATGCTCCTTTTAATGACCCAACAATGGTTGCCGCTTAACCCGGATAACAATCCCAATATGAGCGCTGACCTTGCTTTTAATACCACTATTTCTTTTGTGGTTAACTGTAACCTGCAACACTATTCGGGGGAGACCGGAGTAAGCTACCTGTCGCAAATGTGGCTGATGTTCCTGCAATTTGTGAGTGCCGGTACCGGTCTGGCTGCCGCGGCTGTTTTGTTTAAAGCATTCAAAGCAAAAACGACCGGACAGTTGGGCAATTTTTATAACTTTTTATTAAAATCCTGTACCCGTATCCTGCTCCCGCTTTCTGTTATAGTGGCTTTAGTACTGGTTTTCAATGGTACGCCAATGACTTTTAATGGCAAAGATCAGGTCACTTCTTTACAGGGAGATACCGTAAATGTTGCTACAGGACCTGCCGCCGCCTTTATTGCGATCAAACACCTGGGGACTAATGGCGGAGGCTTCTTTGGCGCCAACTCTGCACATCCTTTCGAGAACCCGAATTATGGCACCAATATGCTTGAACTGTTTGCCCAGTTGATCATTCCGTTGGCCATGATATTCGCCTTTGGTTATTTCATCAGGCGTAAGAAATTATCAATGATGATTTTTGGTGTAATGACTGTTGGTTTTTTATTGCTTACCATTCCGAATATAAATATGGAAATGAATGGCAATCCTGCTATTGCCGCAATGGGTATTGATAACTCATCAGGAGCCATGGAGGGGAAAGAGATCCGGTTTGGAGCCGCGGCATCTGGCTTCTGGAGCATTGTAACTACAGTCATTTCTACGGGTTCGGTTAATGCGATGCACGATAGCACCATGCCTTTATCCGGCATGAATGAATTGCTGGCTATGATGATCAATGCTTTTTATGGTGGTTGTGGCGTAGGCCTGCTTAACTTTTTCATCTTTATTATCCTGGCTGTTTTCATTAGCGGCCTGATGGTAGGACGCACCCCTGAGTTTATGGGCAAAAAGATTGAAGCGAGGGAAATGAAAATTGCGATGATCATAGCATTGCTACATCCCTTCCTGATATTGGTAGGTACTGCATTGGCCACTGCATTCCCGGCACAGGGCGCGGCAACCTTAAATAATCCAGGGTTTCACGGATTTAGTGAAATTTTGTATGAGTACACTTCTTCTGCAGCCAATAATGGTAGTGGTTTTGAGGGTTTGGGTGATAATAATTTATGGTGGAATATCACCACTGGTATCGTGTTGCTCTTCGGTAGATTCCTGCCCATTATCGGTCCGATAGGTATAGCAGGATTATTGGCAAACAAAAAATATATTCCTGAAAGTAACGGGACTTTGAAAACCGACACTGCAACATTTGGTCTGATGGTTTTTGCAGTGATTGCCATTATAGCGGCGCTGTCTTTCTTCCCCGCATTGACACTGGGGCCTATTGCAGAGTATTTTTCAATGTAGGGCGGGAAATAGTGAGAAGGAGGTATTGAAACGGGGATATGTAAGTGTTTAAGAGTGAGAAGTAAAATGTGAATAGTGAAAAGGGGATAGTGATAATTTGTTATTATATTTTTTGTTTACAAATGAGCACTTCTCGCCACTAGCCTTTCACTTCTTACTTATAACTTCTCACTTCTCACTAACTAATCAAATCCCACTTCCAATTTTTTAATCAGTCCATAAATCAATTTGCCAATGGTGTCCATTTCATTAATCAATAAAGCAGCTTTTTCATTGGATATAAATTCCAGGTCACGGCTTAATAAGATGAGTGTGTCCAGCTCTGTTAGTGATCCTAATGCAATGTGCAAAAAATGGATGAACTCTTTTTTGCCTTTTCTGGCAGCACCTTCCGCAATGTTTGCAGGAACAGAAACTGCGGCCCTGCGCATTTGCGATATCAGGCCAAATTTTTCTTCAGGGGGATAAGTGTTGGTAATCTCATAGAGTGTTTTGACAAGTTTGAAGCTGTACATCCAGGCATTTAGTTTTTGGTGTGGTTTCATAAGGGGTGTTTTTACTAAAAATAAAAATTTAATAATTTATATATGAATATTTTCTTCTACTTTCTGCCTCTCACTTTAAACTTTTCACATCTCCCATCTCACTAATAACATCTCACCTTTCACTATTCACTCATCACCTGTCACCCATCACATATAACTAATCAACAAAAAATGAAACCAGATAATAAATCATTATTTCAAAAGGATTTGCTGAACGAAGCTTTCAGGCAATCCTTTGTGAAACTCCATCCCAAATTAATGTTTCGAAACCCCGTGATGTTCACCGTAGAAATCGGAACCGCTGTAATGCTCATTGTATCCTTGTGGACACTGAGCGGATCAAACGCCCAGGGAAGCTTCGCTTATAATTTTACCGT
>Ga0256787_1000126_pt1 | contig 17554 bp, 13 predicted proteins | sample MC6MC0938MT_FD_189994 | JGI IMG/M metagenome (GOLD analysis project Ga0256787, IMG submission 189994) | Metatranscriptome of enriched soil aggregate microbial communities from Iowa State University, Ames, United States - MC6-MC0938-MT... | ecosystem: Environmental > Terrestrial > Soil >... | reverse complement strand
GTTTTATTGTACAGTAATTTTTATGTTTCTTATCGTTTCCTCTTTTTTGTTTCGTCATCCAACGTACTTTGAATACTATTGGATTTTCACTGTACGACGCCAATTTTTATTACTGATGACCCATATTATGGAGTAAGTTTCGCCACTTTTTCACTGAATTTTCGTTCGTTGCCTAAAAATATGGAGACTAAATAAGTAGCGTCGGCATAACCGGCAAAATTTAATGTGCTAAGAGTTTGAGTTACATTAAGCGTTTGCATCATTTTGCCTGTAGCGTCGGTTACAATGATGCGGCATTGCCTTTCATTTGCCAGCCATTCGAGAGGCACCTGCACAAAACATTGGGTATTGGCCGGATTCGGGTAAAGGCTTACGCCATTACTCACTTTTTGATTTAAGGCCATTATAGGGGACGGGCAGCCTACACACACTCGCTCCCGCTTGATCCGGTTGCCATTGGCATCATAAGAGATCAGGATCTTATAGGTTTGGGTAAACCCAAAATAAGCCTGCAGGCTTAGTAATATCGATAAAAATATTTTTTTCATTTTCTCTTTTTATTAGGGATACAACCATTATGCAACAAATAATCAATCTTCTTTTGAGTATTGCAGGAAGTACGCTTTACGTGCTTTCCTCTTTTTAAGTAATTCATCTGAAGCGATTTTTAGTTTTAGCTTTTTGCCACCGTCATTTGATGTTACATATGGTTGATCTTTTGTATTAAGGGTGAATTGCTTACCTGCAAAAATTGAATCTTTCACATAAACAAGTGTATCTGTTTTCATTTCCACTTTATGATGAAACCATTCTAATACATATATATCTGCCTTCTTTTCAACAAATAAACGTCCTTTATATTCCCAAACTATATCAGTCTGGGAAAAAGCCCGAATACAAAAGAACAGCATTACTGAGAATAAAAATAACCACTTTTTCATATAAAATTATTTATTAATTAGAATAGGTGATGCATAAATGCCTGCCTGGCGCACCCACAATTGCATCACAAGTCCATGGGGTGTAAAACCATAAAACGGAACGGTAGGGACTCCCACTCTGAATAAAGCCCGGGCTACCTGGCCATAACACCCACCCCAGGGATAACCATATCTTAAAGGAGATCCTCCTCCCAAACTAAGGCCATTATTAATATTCTCATACATATTGCTCATACTCTTAGCATTTACATTATATAAGGTTGCCTTCCAACCGGCAGCTGACGGTGCATAATAAGTACCTTGATAATCATGGAATCCCCAATATCTGGCATAATCCAGATTCTCCAAAAGTCCGCTATATCCCGGATCTCCCTGAGACAGGTCATATTTATAAGTTCCAGCGGGCATTGGCGGATGTGCTACTGATATATCATAATTTTGAGATGCTCCATTCGCATCTTTGTATTGCCCCCTACTTCTCGCATGCAATACACCATCTCCGTGCTCAGCCCGGGTCTCATTTATTGCACCTTGATTCCAAGCTACTATATCCTGTAAATTTGCCAATGCTCCAAATCCGTAGCCAATATTTTCCAGGGCACTATTACCTTTCTTCCCTAGATATCCCAATTCTCCACTATCAAAGTTATAGGAACCTATGCCAAAGCTAAAGGATAGTGATGTTTTTCCACCGGTATAGGCAGCTGTTCCTAAAGAATTAACAAAAGAACTGGCTACTATACCCATTGTATTTGCAGCAATACCTCCTGAGGTGGAAATCGCAGCCCCTAAACCTCCGCTGGCCGCACCCACTGCAGCACCTGCTAATGTATAACCAAATTTTTTCCAACCCGTATAACCCGCAGCATCAGCAATTCTCCAACCAGAAAAACCCCCAATTACTGCACCAACTACATACTGTACCCACTCACCAGAAGGATCGGTATAACTCATCGGATTATTTAATGCATAAGCATAGCGATTATAACCCTGCGTATTATCTGTACCCATGATGTAAGGATCGGGGCTGAGCATGCGGCCTAAAACCGGGTCATACAAACGGCCGTTCATATTGATCAGACCGAATTCAGGGATATGCTCATGCCCGGTATAACCCCTATCCCAGCCATTACTGGCACGGGTAACCGGCATATAAGACCAATCGTTATAATTACGCTCCCGTCCCCAGGCATCATGATTCTTATCGGCAACAATCGCTAAGGTATTATTATCCACAATACGTTCAATACTACCGAGGTAATCTGTCATTACCGAATAGGTCTTTTCATTAGCATTGTTGATGCGCTCCACAATCGAGACATATTGATCATTTTCACCTCTGGCATATACCAGGTCACGGGTTTGCCCGCTACTGATCTCCCGCTCAAAATCCTCCATATAATATTTAGTGCGGTAGGTCACCCCATTGTTCTTCAATTCCATTTTAGCCCGTTGACCATTAGGCCAATATTTAAAGTGAGCGGTAATATTACCTTCGGAAATCGTTTCTACTTTATCAAATGGGGTATAAGTAATGGTTTGCGTCGCAGCGGGGATGTTTGTAAAAGGAGCGATCTCCGCCAATTTATTGGCTGAATTATAAGTAAAAGTACCGGCATCAGATTTTTTCGTGATATTACCATTCGGTGAATATTCAATAGTACCTATTGGAGCACTATAAACAAAATGCTGCTGTAACCTATTCAGGTTATCATAAGTAAATTCCTCTGCTGGACCAGCACCCAAATGATTTTGTCTAAATTCCAGGTTATTACTATTCACATTAAACCCAAAATTAAATTCCTGATAGTATGTTCCTCCATTAGGTACAAATGTTTCCAAATGTTCCAAATGTCCTAACGAAGACAATTGCTTAAATGAATTAATCCTATAAAAAGGATTCTCAACAGGATTAGGTAAAGGATAAGTACCCGTATAAGCAACACTAAAAAAACCTGAACTATTTGTTTGCCCCAATACATTTTTCTTCAATACAGCATATAGATTTTTAGGATTTTGAATCGTACCCCCATTCAGGTAGGTACGCTCATAACTACCGTCGTTGGCATTATAGCCATAATTTAAGGTAATACCTTGGATAAAGTTTGCAAAATACTTGCGCGATAAGCGTCCGAATCCATCATATCCATAAGCATTGGTAAAACTGACCCCATCTATGGTTTTCACTTCCTGGGTCAGCCTGCCAAAGGGGCCATAACTATAACTCTCTGAAATCCCGCCCGGAGCAGTGATGCCGGTAAGTTTACCCAGGTTAACACCTGAGGTACTTAGATTGTAAGTATAGTTATATGCTCCTTCCGGACCTGTTTTTGTAACTAAGTTACCCAAAGCATCATAATCCATTGCATACTGGTTGCCTTTCGGATCAATGTGTGTTTTTAATTTACCATAGTTATCATAGGTATATTGGTAAGTACCATAGTTAACATCGTACTTTTCGGTTTCCCTGCCGGCACCATTATAAACAGAACTGGTTACCATACTGCCATTTAATACTGTATTCAATAATTGGCCACTGCTGTGATAAGTAAAGTCCAGCGAACCACCCGGATCAGTAGAGTTCACTTTTTTCCCTGCGGCATCTGTTACGGTTGCACGCGGTACGCCATCTGTCCCCGTTGTAGTAACGGTGTATCTGCTTAAATTGTTTGAACTGTTAATACTGGTCACCAGGTTATAACTAATCAGTGTATTCCCGTTAGGTGCAGTAATCTGGTTTTGACGTCCCAGGTTATCATAGCTGATGGAAGTATTTATAGGTGTTCCACCAATCGCTTTATAGGGCAAACTACTGGTTATTAACTGCCCCAAACCATTATAGACCATATCCTCATATAATAACTCCCCATTAAAATCAAACCGGATCGTCCTTAACAGCCTGCCCAACCGGTCATAATTTTTCCAGATGTTTTTATTTGTAACATTATTAAATTCTGTTACCGTATAGCGGGTATCATCCGGAGAACCCTGTTCCGGTTGCCCGATGTGAGTGGTTTTCTGCAAGCCTGTATTATCTGTTACAGAAGTAGCCCTTCCAAAACCGTCATAACCGAAAGTTTCTATAAGGCTATTAACATTATCCGTTGCAGTATTAACCCAACCGGTATATTCGTTATAAGTATTGGTTGTTTTTAATAAAGGATAAGCGCTGTTGTATCTTGTTTTTACAAAACGGTTAGTAGGATCGTACTCAATAGTCTCCGCTACAGTCGGACTACCGGCAGTAGAAACGGTTTGTGTCACCAGATTACCAAATGTATTATAGGTATAGTCAGTCGTTACTGCGTGCGGGAAGCCAAAATTATCTCTTTTCTTTGTAAGCCAACCTTTGGCATCGTTATAAACAAATCGTACATCGCTGGAAAAAGGGTCCTGCCCTTTTCTTACCACTGTAGTTTGAATACGTCCTGGTAAAAAGTAACGATGGAAAGGCGTTGGATTACCTATCACGATTACAAAAGGACTTGGGTAACTGTAGGTTTCTGTTATCGTTTCCAATGCACCACTAATACCTGTTAAATTTAAAAAGTGCTTATAAAAACCTTTACTGGTCACTTTCTTTATCGGTTTACCGATATGATAAGTAGATTCAGTAACAGTTGCACCCATTGGATCTGTATAAGTTTCCTGGAAACTGAAATCTTCTCTTATATTCTGACCTGTCAGGTTGTCCCGGCTTTCAGTAAATTTAGGATAAATACCAAACCGGTTACCCGCAAAACTTCTGACCTCAAACTGCTGTATTGTATTGGATACAGAAGTACCATTTTTGGTTACAGCCGTTGATAACGGCAATAGCAACAGTTTATCATTATTTATTGTATTTGAAATTACTGAAGTTACATTTCGCGCTATGTCCTTCATCACCACTTCTTGAAAGCCCAACATGCCCCTTCCCAGGTTTGCCCAGGTAAGCCGCTTAAAATCATAGTCAACTTTATTTTCTACAACACCTTCATAAGCACCATTAAAACCAGCATCATTAAATACAGATTTAACTAAATTAATAGGCAGATTTTTGCTTACAAAAGGGTAACTTACATTGGTAAAATAATCCGCATTATTAGATAAAGGAAAGTAATCCTTTGTCTGTTGCGTATATTCGATCCTGGTTTGAACTCCAACCCCATTGACTACTTTTGTTAATAGTTTTGTGTCATCAAATGCATTGAATTTATGAATATAAAAGTTCTTATCCTGGTTCTTGCGTGAGATTATATCCACATTCCCATCACCATTAAAGTCCCCAATTTTATAACTTAAAGATAACTCCTCAACACCACTTACATTAAGCGGGTAAGTTTTTGTCTGAAAAACGTGATTACCTTTTGAATAGTGAATTCTCGGTTGGTAATAATTATTACACGTTGGAAGAATAGTTGTAGCAGCCTGTTCTGTAATTTCACAAATATCACTCTTGCCATCGCCATCAAAATCGGCGATCATAATAGGACGCAAAAGTTCCGGCTCCCAATTGGAACATTTATATTGCGGAGGAAGCATATTCAGACTGCTAACACTCCTGATATCATTAAACTTACCATCCCCCTTACCATAACCGATCTCCCAACCTACAGAAGATACATAAGTCAATACATCTGTTATCCCGTCTCCATTAAAATCTCCCGGGAATATCATGTGTGCCGAAGTCGGATAACCATTAAAAGACACCTCGACAAAACCCGGATTTACCGCATAGCCCTGGGCATTGAAGGTTACATTAAATTCATAAACTCTTGCCGTACCTTCTTTTACATGGAGGAGATCTGATTTACCATCCCCATTATAATCAATCACCAGTATTTCACTTCGTTTCCACGGATCAGCATGATCCACATCTTCTGCCAGGAAAGCCGCACCAATTTCTATAGTTGCATTAGGATGCGTAGTAGTAGAACCGGGCAAAGGCCGGTATCTCTCTCCGAACAGATACCATTTTAACTGTGATGCTTGCTCATCTCTCAACCTGAGTTTTTCCATGATCAGTAATTCACTTCTTCCGTCTCCGTCAAAATCTCCAACTAATGGGTAAGAAGCATAAAAATCCCGTCCAGGGTCTCCTCCGCGCGTAATTTTCCCATTAGGATCTTCTAATAATTTAATCCCCCCCGTATTCGAACCATCCACGGTAGAAATAAATAACCGGAATTCGTTCCTAAATTCTGCGTAAGTTTTATTCGGATTTAACTGATAGGCTTCATATGTAAAATTATCATCATCCATATACCACGGTTTCAAAGTGTAAAAATCCTCTCTGCCATCACCATTAAAATCAAAGAATCCCGACCGATTTAAGCGGTCATAATGGAATTTTTTTCGCTTTTTTTGAGCGATCATACTGGGCATCGGACCAGAGTGCACCTCCACAAACTGATTTTCACCATTGTTAAGATGTAATTTCCAGGCCAGGTTTGGCGAACCATTAAAATCATTGTCATATTTAATAAAATCACTTTTGCCATCACCGTTAAAGTCCCCCACAATAATATTTTCGTCTACTCCCTGACCCGAATGGGCTAAAACCGAACTATAAGCAGCAGGAGCAGGATTCTCATATTTAAAATTCGTTCCCGGCATTTCCTGGTTAGTAAAATTGCTGATGTGCCTTACTCTAACCAATTGATCTTTCTGCGCAGCATATTCAAATTGATAAGTATATAAAAGCGTATAGGTACCTGTTCCTCCGTTAGACTCTATCGTTATTTTGTCCAGCTTATATTTACTGTCTACCTTTTGGCCTAAGTAGTATACAAAGTTCTGCGCTGCTTTATTAATATAATGAAAGGTGATCCTGTTGAGTGGCGTGCTTCCGCCACCGTAGGTGATCGATTTCATCCTTAGCTCTTCCCCGGAAACATTATAATAATCATAATTAACCGTGTTACCGTTAAGGTCCGTTTGCCGGGCCAATAGCCAGGCATAGGTTTCTCCGCCTACTGTTTGTTTGGTATTGGAATTAATGCCATACTCGCTGTAAGCACCGGAAGAACTGGTTACTTTAAAAGATTGGAAAACATGCCCGGCGCTTTCACTTTCAATTTTTAGAAATGACTCCGACTCTGTGGCATAAGTGTAATTACTTGTACTGTTTAAATCATCAGTCCGGACCAATCTACTACCATCTAAAGCGAATTTGTCGGTGGTTATCGTTGCCGCTGCCATTTTTCCATCCAACAGTAAAGTGCTACCAGCCCGGGCAATCACTGAGGAGCCGGATACTGACCAACCAATACCCAGATTTGCGTTCGAACGGTTCTGGCTGTTGTAGTTGATACTGATCGAAGGTTTCATACCGCCAATACCTTCGGGGATTGAAACCGGTATCGTATAAGTTGCTGCGCCTAAATTAGAAACATCAAAAACACCGTCTATGGCGCCGGTTAATTGCTGCTGAGCGTGGGAAGAATAGCCTATAGCGGTCGCTATAGCCAAAAGTGCGGTTTTCATCTTCATAAAAAAGGGATAAGTTATGAGCTGCGAAAATAAGCAAAAATTCACCTAAAAGTGACAATAATAAAATTTTATATGAATTTAATTTCACACAGGTATCATTTTTAATGCACCTCAATTAATATAAACTACCAGATCTAAAATAAATGGCTTCCGAGTTTTACATAAAATAAAAAAAGCATCCTTATCAGAATGCTTCAAATTATATCTTAAATAATCCGCTACCGCTGCCCGTCCAAATACCCCTGTAACAGGATGCGTGCGCTCATCTCATCGATCAGCGCCTTGTTTTGCCGGTCCTTCTTCTTAAGCCCGCTATCGATCATGGCCTGGAAAGCCATCTTGGAAGTATACCGTTCATCCCAAAGCAACACCTGCTTATCAGGAAATAGTTTTTGTAACTGGCTGTGCACTTTCTCCACTTTCTCTGTAATATCGGTAGCCGTACCATCCAGGTTTTTAGGATGTCCGAGCAATATAGTAGCTACCTCATACTCCAGGAAAACCTGCTTCAGTTCCCAAACCAGCTTTTCGGTATCCACAGTTTTAATACCTGTAGCCAGCATACGTAAAGGATCACTGATCGCTAAACCAGTACGCTTTTTACCATAATCTATCGCTATGATTCTCTTCATTACCTGAATTTAAATGCAAAGGTAACGCCCGGCACTATGCCATACGGTGTAGGCATACCCGTGGGACGAACCTGCAAACTGATATCGTCTGAAACGTCAAACCCCTTTAAATGTGCCGCAGCATTGGCCTCGATCACCTGCAGGCCATAGCCGGCAACAGAAAGTAAAACCGTCATATCCAGGAAGCGTTTATAATAATCACGTTCCCCCTGTATATCATTCAGGCTGAAGTTCTCATATTTGGGCAACAGGAAAGTACCTTTATCCAGCCGATGGGCGTACTCCCGCCGTGCATCATTATATTTTGTAGAATTGTCAATATAGAAGTAAATCCCTACACCCAATAGTCCGTAAATGATCGGTAATTTTATATAAAGATTATCGCGGTTATTGATCTGGCCCAGGCCCGGAAACATAAGCGAATAGAATGCCGAACGTTTCGGGATGACCACCGAATCCCGCCAGGAAAAAATACCCTTCCTTTCCTCCTGCGGCAATACGATAATATGACTGCTGCTATCAAATTCTATCGGCCGGGCAATGGTTACTGTATCTTTCTTTACCGTTTTTAAGGAATCAACCGCCAAATCTTTATTGATCTTATCTCTGAAGGAAGGCTTTGGCGTATTGCCCTGCAAAGAATCCTGGGCAAAAGTATTTAAGCCGGTAAATAGTAAAACAATAAAAATAAATAATTTAAAACCACGCATAGTCTACCCGCCTTATCTGTCAAAATTGTATGGTTTGGTATCCGGGTTTTTCTGCCGTTCCTGCCATAATTTAAAATCCTTAACCGTATCCTTGATATAAGAATAATACTGGTATTCATTCATCCCCCTGATCAGTTCATAAGGCGGCCGATACCTTTTTTTATACATTTCTAAGCTTTCCTCGTCCAGGCCGGAGAGTTGCACGATCAACCGGTCATTGAACACATAATCTACAAATTTATCCCGCTCCCAGATCTCGTAGTTTTTCTGGAAGGCCCAGATCATGCGGTTGCGCTTGCTCATCGCATCAAAAGGATGCTGGATGATATCCAGCCCGGTAAGCTTATAATGGTCCAATGCCTGCTGGTACAATTCGCGGCGCTTAATGCTGTCGATTTTGGCCCCCATAAAGTAGTCACGGGCCACTAATTGGTTTTCGATCTGGGTTGCGGCTTCTTTCAATTGAATTTTGTAATAAGGCAGGTTTTGCTCGGATTTAATGCGTACCCGGGCAACATCATAGCCTGCTATGCGAAACTCAACCAGCTCGCCCTTAGCTACCTCCAGCTCAAAACTGCCATTTTTGTCCGTCTGTACTTCTTTGCTGCTATGCACATTAGTAATGCTTACCCCGGATAAAGGAAGCTCTGTAAGCAGGTCCAGGACAATACCTTTTATAGGTACGGCAAAAGTATGCAGGTGCAGCAGGACCAAAAGGCCTGAAACCAAAAACATCTTTTGCAAAAAAGAAAGCGGTCTGTTGATATCAGTAAAAACGTTCAATCGCGAAAATTTATCCAACAAAAATAGTAAAATATAGGGATAAGGGTCAATAAAAAACCTCATTACACTGCGCATTAAACGGGTATAACGAGGTTTTTGGTATGTTAAAATACAATACTACTTAACCATACTGGTCAATACAGAGGTATTGATCTTTAAAGGATATTTCTGCTTCAGCTTAGCCTCCCATTGTTTTTCCAGCTCTTTCTGGTATTCATCCACGACCTGATCTCTTGCTTCAGCAAAGGTCTTTTTCACCGGTGTGTTGTACACCTCATCAGCCAATATAACTACTTCCCCCTGGCTGCCATCCGGGAAAATACCGATCGGCTTTTCCGCTACGATAAGTTTTTTATCCACTTTTGCTACATGTTCAAAATCAAAACGCCCGGTTTGCTGGTACACTTTTTCACTGCTTGCAGGTGTTTGCATCTTGCCTAATGCCTCTTCTACTGTTGCCCCGGCCTGTAATGCAGTCAGGACCTGTTGCAAAGCTTCGTGGTTTTTACTTTGGAAGACAACTCCGGTAAAACCAGGATTCCAGGTATATTTACTGGCGTTTTTCTCATAGAAAGTTCTTAATCCTGCCGTGTCTTTGTTGGCTCTTGACCAGATATTCTTATCCATCATATCAAAGATCAATACGCCGTTACGGTATTCCCCCGCAAGCTTTTTAAATTCCGGGCTGGTCTTTTCCAGGTTCTTCATTTGCGCGTCCAATATCTGTTTTTCACTGTAGACGCGGTACAGCTCCCGGAAGGCGTCTTCTTTACGACCATTTAGTCTGCCCTGGGTAAGTGCTTTTACATAAGCCAGGAAATCCTGCTGGCTATACTTCTGGGTGCCAATCTCGAACATGGAAGCTTTCAATTGCGGGTAATCTCCCAGTTTTTTATCTTTTCCGAAATCGCCCTGGTCTACGGTTTCAATCAACTGGGCCAGTGCGGCATCGTGTTCTTTAAACCCGATATCTTTTTTGGCAACGGCAATATTTTGTGATTTAAGCACTTCGGACCTTGATTGTTCCACTTTTGCCTGCAATGCCGGTTTTTGCGTTTCAAAAGATTCCAGGTCCTTTTTTGCGATCAGTTTAAATAGGTGCACCCCGTAATTAGTGACTAAAGGCTCAGAAATATCGCCCGGTTTTTTAAGGGCAAGTACCGCCTGCTCTACCAGTTCATCTGTAGATCCGGAAGTAATAGGTGCGATGACCCCTTGCTTGTCTTTACTATAATCATCATCTGAATATTGCTTCACCAGGCTTTCAAAAGCAGTACCGGATTGCGCCTCCTGCTTAATTTTCTTTGCCAGTTCTATTTTCTGCAAAAGTTCATTGTTATCCTTACCATCTGTAGCCAACAGGATCTGGGCCACCTCGAGCGTGCCTATGGAAGGACGCTCCGCGATCACTTTCACTAAGTGATACCCATAAGGAGACTTAAATGGCTTTGATACCGCACCTACAGCAGTAGTATAAGCTACATTTTCAAATTCGTATGGCGTCTGGAATGCATTGATATAACCCAAACTACCTCCATTTACTGCAGTACCTTTATCTGAAGAGTATTGTTTGGCCGCCGCTTCAAAAGTTATTTTGCCGGAATTGATAGCCGTAGCCAGGGAGTCCAGCGTTTTACGGTTGGCGTTATCCGCTACATCACCATAACCATTCAACATGATATGCGCTACCTTGCGTTCCAGCTTTTTGCGCTCATAAGCTTCTTTCACCAGTTTATCCAGGACAGACTTATCTGCAACATAGTTTTTAGCCAGTTGCGCGCGGTACATATCTATATCCGAGCGCATTTCCGGGATCGTATCCAATTGAAGCAAATCGGCCTCCATTACTTTCATTTTATATAAAGCATAGAGGTTGGCAAAATTTTCTAAAGAAGTTTTATCATACTTCAGATCCTGGCTGTTATTTTTCTGATACCAGCTCAGAAATTCAGCTTTACTCACCGCTTCTTTTCCGACTGTGAATACGGTTTGAGCGGAACCTGAACCAATACTTAAACCCAGGCTCAGGCCTAAAGCCAAAAGATATTTCGTTTGCATCATGATATTATGATCTGTTTTTCTAAAATAAAGACGCTAAGTTATAAAAATACTGCTTTAACCGGAAAGAAAAATAATCGTTAAGAAAGTGCCGCATTTCATTTAGGGATGCTTACAGTACATTTGCAGTAGAAGAAATATGGAAAAATCACATAAAAACATATTGATAATAGCAGCCACGATGCTGGAAATAAATCCCCTGGTCGGGCAACTGGAGGAGGCCTTCACCCTACTTAGCGGGCAGGAAATGCTTTTTGAAGGTCAAGATTTGCAGATCCGGGTCGCAATATGCGGCATTGGCATGATGGCAACGGCCTTCAACCTGGGCCAAATATTAAATAAGTATACATTCGACTGCGTTATCCAGCTGGGTATCGGGGGGGCCTACCCTACACCCGGAATTGAACTGGGATCAGTCGTATATATCACGGCAGAGCGTATCGGCGACCTGGGCGCCAGCACAAAAGAAGGCAACTTTTTACCCTTAGCACAAATAGGCCTGGAAGAAGCCAGTGCAGGCACCCTACCCGGCCATCCGCCGACCGGCTTGACCGAATTTTTACAACAATTGCTGCCGGCAGAAGGCCTCAGCGTCAATCATATCTCCGGCGACCCGGGCTGGCGTAATTACTTCCCCATTACACCTGATACTATTGTTGTGGAAAGTATGGAAGGCGCTGCCCTTCATTATGTTTGCTCAGCTCTGGAAGTTCCGTTTGTGCAGGTCAGGAGTATTTCCAACTGGGTAGAACCCCGGGACAAAAGTCGCTGGCAAATGCGGCCCGCCCTCCAAAATCTTAACAAAACTGCTATAGCACTACTCCAACATTTATAGCCGCATCTTAGTATCTTTGATCGACTCAAAAAATCTAAACGATGGATAAATTAATAACCGTAGGCACCTATTCTGATTATTTCACGGCCAATACCATGTTGCAGGTCTTGCAGGAATCGGGTATCCAGGCCCGCTTGTTAAATGAAAACTCCGGCACCATGCTGCCCTCAATGGCCGTAGGCGGTATCAAACTCGAGGTATTACAGTCGGATGAAGTAACGGCCCGTGAAATCATCACCCGCCTGGAAGCCGAAGCTAATGAAGCCCGGAACACAGACGCTTTTTGAAGCGAAGACAAATCGGCTTTCGACCCAGACAACAGAATCTGTATTTATTGCGGCAGCAGGAACACCAGTATTACTGACGCCAGCCGGAAAACATTCTTTGGCAAAACACTTTATCAAAAATTTCCAAAACTTTTTGATAAAGAAGCCTGGCATTGCTTTCACTGCGGTAAAGATTTCTAATTAAGCTATCTACATTCCCGGTAGCCGGGAGGAGGAATACCCCTGATTCCGGGGATAAAGTAATGGATTAAGCAAAGCTTCCCTTAACTTTGCAGGCAACAGATGATCACAAACGACAGCATACAAAAAGTACTTACGCACACAGACGTTGTTGAGGTAATCGGGCATTTCATGCAGTTGAAAAAGCGCGGCTCCAATTATATCGGCAACTGTCCTTTTCATAATGAGAAAACGCCTTCCTTTAATGTCAACCCGGCTAAAAATATCTTCAAATGTTTTGGTTGTGGTAAAGGCGGTGATTCCGTTACTTTTTTAGAAGAGCATGAGAAATTCTCTTTTGTAGAAGCCATTCGCTGGCTGGCCGACTTTTATAAGATCGAGCTGGAAGAATCGGCACCCTCTGAGGCCTATGTAGCCCATCAGCAGATCGAAGAAAGCCTGCGGATCATTAACGATTTCGCAACACAATATTTCAAAAACAACCTGCTGCATACAGAAGAAGGGCAAAATATTGGCCTGAGCTATTTCCGGGAAAGAGGATTCAGCAATGCAACCATAGAGAAATTTATGCTGGGCTATAGCCTCGAGCAGTGGGACGCTTTTTTGGTTTCTGCATTGGCCAAAGGCTTTGACAAAGACCTCTTGGAAAAAGCAGGCCTGATCAAAGTAAGGCCCGACCGCGTCTATGACAGTTACCGGGGCCGCGTTATCTTTCCTATTTTCAGTAATACCGGTAAAATACTGGGCTTTGGTGCCCGGATCCTGAAAAAGACCGAGAAAGCTCCGAAGTATGTAAACAGTCCCGAGAACGAACTCTATGTAAAAAACAGGGTGCTTTATGGGCTTTACCAATCCAGGAAGGCTATTAATGACAAACAGGAATGCTTCCTGGTAGAGGGTTATACCGATGTAATCTCTTTACACCAGGCGGGTATTGAGAACGTTGTTTCCTCGAGCGGAACCTCCCTCACCACCGGTCAGCTCAAGCAGATCGGTAACCTGACCAAAAACCTCACCATCCTTTATGATGGGGATGCTGCCGGTATCAAAGCGGCCTTAAGAGGGCTGGACATGGCGATCGAAGAAAACTTCATCGTCAAGCTCGTTTTATTGCCGGAAGGGGAAGACCCCGATAGCTTTGTCCAGAAGAACGGCAGTGCTGCATTTGAAAATTATGTAGCCGGCAATAAAGTGGACATTATCGACTTTATGATGGAACAGGGCCTGAAAGAAGCCCAGAACGATCCCTTCAAAAAGTCAGCCGTGGCCAATGAGATCGCGGCTACCGTAGCCAAAATTGACAAAGAAAAAAACCTGGGCTTGCATCTTCATTATATCAAAGAGGCATCCACCAAACTGAATATTGATGAAGAAGCATTTGTAGGCATTGTCAATAACTTCATCCGCGAGCGTTTAAAAAAGCCGGCCAAAGAAGAACAGGCACCAGTATATACACCACAAACCTTTGATGAGCCTATACTGGACGAATACGGGCAGATCGTCAGTATGCCGGAAGAAGCGTCTTTAAATCTTTATAAGAAAGAACATAAGGAAGAATGGCAACTCATCAAAATGCTGATCGAGCATGGCGACAAAATCTACGAAGCCGGCAAAACGGTAGCCAGCCATTTTTTCGAAGAAATTGACATCAGCATTTTCGAGGAGCCTATGGCCCATGATATCGCGATGATCTATTATAAATACTGGCAGGACAATAAAGCATTCCCGCCCCTGAGCTTTTTCACTAATTATGCGATGAAATCAATCAAAGAAAAGGTGATCGATCTTATCCAGGTAGAGTTTACGCCCAGCGAGAACTGGCAGTTAAAATATAACATAGAGATCCCGGACACGGAAGCCAATTACCTGGACGACGTGATCAGTTCTTTTGCTTATTTTAAATTGAAATTACTACGCAAGTATATTGCAGAAAACCTTGATGAGCTGAAACTCTGTAAGGAACCGGCAAAGGTGGAGCAACTGGTAAAAACCAATTTACTATTGAAGCAGCAGGAAAAACAATTAATGGCGGTTGTTATTGTGAAGTAAAAAGTAAAAAGTAAAAAGTGAAAGGTGAAAAGTAAGAAGTGAAAAGTAAGAAGTATTAAAAAGTAGTTTCCAGGTAGTAAAACAAAGCTTTCAATTCAGCATCTGATAGGTCAAAACTATGCCTTTAAGGTTGTTCGGCCCATTTTTGGTTCAACTCAATCGCGTACAGATCACCTGCCTTTAATAAACTATCCTGGCTGCGGACAAATTTTTGCAGATCACCCCAATCACCTTTTGCAGACTTTATGCTATATGCCAGCATATTATCGCTTTGCAGAGCAGCATGACAATGCAGACACTATCTTAAATATAAAACCTTCCCGATCTCCGAAGTAGTCCGTGGATCGGAAAGGTCTAAACGATCTGTATCATTTTTTTCCGGAGGATTGCCACAGGCCAAAAGACCGAAGACAAAACCGAAAAAAAGATCGCCTTGCACATCTTTATTGGTTAAGCCTTTTGTACCGTATTTAAGGCGCCAAGCAGCGTAAAAATCCAGCCCAGGATCATAAATAGTCCGCCGATAGGCGTCAGGATACCAAAACCTTTCAAGCCTACAGAACCAGCATGTTTCATAGCTACTAAAGCATAAATGGAACCGCTGAACAATACAATACCGATTACGAACATCCAGGTAGCTCTAACCATCCAGGCAGAAGGATTATGCGCAAACAATAAGCCAACCCCTAACAGGACGATCGCGTGGTACATCTGGTACTTTACCCCGGTTTCAAAAGTATTCAGTAATTCCGGTTCTAATTTTTCTTTTAGGGCATGAGCACCAAAAGCGCCCAGGATTACGGCAATCATACCAAAAAGAGTCGCAGCGACTATTGCTTGTTTGTACATGAGGGAAAAATTTTATGTCGTTCAAAAAATTCCGCAAAGTTACTTATTCTAAGTGTTACTGCATCAAGACTTAAATGACTTTGTGCATAATAAGGCTCCCGTCGCTGCAGCAATTCCTGCAAATAAGCCAAACGGTTTTCAGCCGCGACGTTCTGGATCAGGGGTCTTACCACTTTGGCCTGCTCCAGCCTGCTCTTTATAAACTCCGGGCTGGCCTTAAGGTAGATCACCAGGCCATTTTCGAGCATATACGGCATATTATCGTGAAAACAGGGTGTGCCTCCGCCAGTTGATATAATGTGTAAAGGTTTCCCCGCCCCATTTTCCACACATTGGCGCAGTGCGCGGGCTTCTTCTTCCCGGAAGTAGGCCTCTCCTTTTTCAAATAACTGCGCGATCCGGGATTGGGTCTTAATTTCGAGAAACAGGTCCAGGTCTGTGGTTGTACAATCATATCTCGCTCTTAGTTTTTTGAGCCAAAATGATTTTCCCACTCCGGGCATACCAACGAGAAATACATTCATGATGCGGTACTAAAAGGATTATGATTAAATTTGCCTGCTGCACAAAAGTAATCAAATTGATATGAATCCAAAACTATCTGTATGCATCATCTCCAACATGATCGACGACCGGCTTTACCAGGTCATTGATAGCTTTAAGCATACTTCTTTTGAAATTTGTGTGGGGTTTAATGGTTTGGCTGAAGGTAGCGTCAGCGCATTCCAGCAGACAGCAGGCACCGTAAAAGTATTTAATTTACCCTGGGCAGGTTATGGCGCAACGAAAAATAGTTTAGCTCAAAAAGCAACTGCAGACTGGATCTTATCGATTGACAGCGACGAGGTAGCCGATCCGGCACTGATAGAAAGTTTACAGCAAATGCACCTGCCGCTCCCCAATAAAGTTTACGCGATCAAAAGGGTTCAAAAGATTGGCACCCATAAAATCCGCTTTGGCAGTTTTGGCGCTCCGGAATGGAAAATACGCTTATACAACAAGTATAACGTTTCCTGGAACCTGGAGAAAGTACATGAAGAACTGGACATTCCTGCTAATAACAGTGTTGAAAAATTAGCCGGAACCATCTGGCACCTGACTGCAGAAAACCTCGCGGAAGTAAAAACCAAAAATGATCATTATGCCCGGCTAAGTGCCGAAAATATGTGGCAGCGAGGGAAAAAAGCGGGTATCTTTAAACCCTTCCTTTCCGCATTTATGGCGTTTATGAAACAGTATTTCTTAAAAAAAGGTTTGCTGGACGGCACTACAGGTTGGCAGCTTGCCTGGGAAAGCGCAAGATACACTTATTTGAAATACAGCAAATTAAGAGCGATGCAAGCATCAGCTTTCTAAAAATGCCAGAATTTCTTCTACAAATTTTCTTTCGTTGGAAAGTCTGGGTACTTTGTTTTGCCCCCCTAACTTACCCTTAGACTTCAGCCAGGCGTTAAAAGTTCCCTTGGCTACATCGTGGGCAAGAGGCATGCGTAAGGCGATATCTTTGTAGCGTTTAGCTTCATAATCCGAATTGACCGATTGCAGGGCCGCATCCATTTCTTTTACGAATACAGCTAAAGGGACTGGTAAATGCTCAAACTCAATGATCCATTCATGTGCCCCATTGCTTTCACCGGACATATACACAGGTGCCGCAGTATAATCGTTCACTACTGCGCCGGTCACCCGGGAAGCTTCCGCGATGGCAAAATCGCTGTTGTCAATAATTACTTCTTCCCCAAAAGCATTGATAAAG
>Ga0256787_1000118_pt1 | contig 17834 bp, 20 predicted proteins | sample MC6MC0938MT_FD_189994 | JGI IMG/M metagenome (GOLD analysis project Ga0256787, IMG submission 189994) | Metatranscriptome of enriched soil aggregate microbial communities from Iowa State University, Ames, United States - MC6-MC0938-MT... | ecosystem: Environmental > Terrestrial > Soil >... | reverse complement strand
GGGCAATACAACATTTTTTATTTCCATTATATAAATTTTATCTTTACCCAAAAGTAGGCCAGGCCTGCAGTACGTCCAATAGCTCATTTTTTAATTAGTAAGCATATGTCTCATTTGATCAAAGCAAGCTCTAGCAACCAGGCCAACAAAAGGCATTTATCGGAAAGGTGCAGCGTAAATGATACTTTATCTTTTATCGGAAAAAGATGGCTGATGGCCGTGCTATACGAGATCTCGGTCGGGCACAATCAATTTTCCAGCCTCTTACCGGTCTTCTCCGGGCTATCGGAACATATCCTGGCTGCACGAATACAGGACCTTAACCAGAATGGCCTGATCATTAAAGTACCAAAGCCCGACTCCGTTCCTATCCAGATTTGCTACGCGATCACGTCAAAGGGCTATGACCTATTGTCCATCGTTGCCAGCCTGCATGACTGGACGGATGCTTACGCCGATCCGGACCAGGAAATTTAAATGAATAGGGTTGAAGGATAAATGGGATAAAAGTCCTACTCAACAGCAAATTACAAAGGATTAAATAGTTCCCCTGCCGGCTAATGAGTAGCCGATTTTGAGAAAAGGTTAATGATGACCACACCAAGCACGATAAAGCCAATGCCAATTATAGCGGGCCAATCCAGGGTTTGTTGATAAGCGAAATAAGCAATGATGGAGATCAATACGATCCCTACTGCTGACCAGATCGCATAAGCAATGCCTATCGGAATACCTTTCAAGGCTAATGATAAAAAATAAAAAGCCGCTCCCATCATAGCAATGAAAATAACCGATGGCAATAGTTTGGTAAATTGTTCTGTTTTCTTAAGTACGGAAGTCGCAACGGTTTCACAAATAATGGCCAATGCTAAAAATAGAAAGTGTTTCATCGCTTATTTTGTTTAGACGGATTCGATACGAAAACGGGATTTTCTTATCCTGCAGGCGTAAATTTAGCCCTCAAATTGATGCCACAGGTCTAAAATAAGACGGAAGTGTCAAAATAAAGTGTTGAATATAACGTTTCGACTACTGAATGGTCCTTCTTATAAGCCGCTGTCTTAAAAAGGTTACCAAATTTGCCATCCTGACTTTATCGAAGGATAGACAAATTTGATGCTCAATTCTTGTCGCATTCCGACAAGCTCAATGTGACAAGAATTTTAGCTTTTTAGATAACCTCATGTTCAAAGTGCTTCCACTAATTCCCGGCTCCAGATTATTAAGTATCTTGTAGGCGATTTTTTCGGGTAGGATGATCGGGGAGCTTATGATCACCTATGGATAAATAAAAACATGAGCCACGTGCAAGACAAACATTTTGATATTATAATAGCAGGATCAGGCATTTCGGGTTACAGCCTGCTCTATGAGGCCCTGCAGCAAGGGCTTTGGAGCGATAAAAAAATCCTGGTCATTGACAGCAAATTTGAGGAAAGGCCTAACAAAATGATTTCTTTCTGGGATCATGAAAACTCGCGCTTTCGTCCCTACTGCGCGGCCAACTGGCAAAAGCTTGCCTTCTATAGCCATAGCGGCAAAAAGACAGAGCTCGTTTTAGACGACTATGAGTATTTTACGATTGATAGCCATCACTTGCTGAGTAGCTATCATCAATTCCTGGAAGGGTGTCCTAACATTGTATTCCTGGAAGCAAAAGTTACCGATTGTCAATCTGGTAATGGTACCTGTAAAGTAGGTACAGACCAGGGCAATTTTACCAGTAATTATGTTTTCAATTCTATATTCAGCCCACCAAATATTCCGGGCAAATACCAGTATTTCCTGCAACATTTCAAAGGGGTACTGATCCGGCTGGAGGAGCCTTTTAAGGATTATAAGGAAGCTACTATAATGGACTACCGGACCGGTCAGCAACACGGAACTACCTTCTTTTATTGCCTGCCGATGTCTGCCGATTCCATTTTCGTGGAATACACGCTTTTCTCGAAAACATTACTTCCCGATGCCGCTTATAACGAAGCGATCCGCAAATATTTAGCAGAAGTGCTGCGTATCGATAAGTACCAGATTGTGTCCGAAGAACAAGGCGTTATACCAATGACCGACTATCCATTCAAGCGGCGTAATGGGAATATTATTCACCTGGGTACTGCCGGCGGCGATACCCGCGGCTCCACCGGCTACACCTTCTGTAATGTACAACAAACAATACAAGCCATTCTTAAAGCTTTTCGCGAAACAGGCACGCCGTTCTTTAAACAGGAGCATATAGGATTTAAAGATAAACTATATGATGCTACTCTGCTATCGGTGCTGGATGAAGGCCGTTACCCCGGAGATCAAATTTTCACGGATCTTTTTGAAGGAACAGCAGCGAAAAATGTTTTCCGGTTCCTGGATGCCCAATCCTCTTTATTGAACGATATATCCATCATGAAAAGCCTCAAAACGATACCATTTGCAAAGCATTTTGTAAAAACACTATTGAGATTTTAAGTAACCGGACAGATTACCATAACGGGGCTTATTGCCTGAGCCAGAAAATAAAAAGTCGCTCTTCCCTGAAGGATACCGGGAAGAGCGATAAGCAATAATTAAAGGAGCTTAACTATTCAGACCAAACCGCCAGTTCATAGCCATCGGGATCCATAAACTGGAAGCGCCTTCCTCCCGGGAAACTAAAAATATCTTTAGTTATCATTGCCCCGGCGGCTTTCACTTTACTTAAAGTATTTTCCAGGTCGGCGGAATAAAGTACGATCAAAATACTGCCATTAACCGGCTCCCCGCTGGCAAATCCGCCATCCACGTAATCGCCTTCAAATGCAGTGTACCCGGGACCGTAATCCGTAAATTTCCAGCCGAAACATTGGGTATAAAATGCTTTAGCCTTACTTAAATCTTTTGATAAGCATTCAATGTACTGGATTTGTTCGTGTTTTAATCTTGACAAGGTCATCCTGATTATTTATTTAAGTTTATAGTTACAATAAAGAACAAATTTACTACCGTCAGTGACAGCCGTATTGCAGGAGCTAAATGGGCTTGCGCTTCAATGATCAAGGTATGCAGAATATCTGCCATCCCCATAAACCTGGTTAAATATAATAATATTGCACCAATTATAACAAATGCTCAATTCAATTGCTGGATCTTAATGGTAAAAAAAATGCCCGGAGTATTAAAAAATACCCGGTGTTTCCTATTACCCTATCCGCATTAAAAGCTTATGCCATCAACAAAAAAACAGGCCGCCTCCGGAGAGGCGGCCTGTTGAAAACAATGAAACCTGGTTCACTGCTAAGCTATTTATTGTTTTACAAAGCGCTGGCGGAAGATCACTTTATCCTCCTCACCGGTAACAACAACAAAGTAAACACTGCTGGCTAAGGCGGACACATTCAGGCGTACTTTATTGCCACCTGCCTGCACTGCGCTTATGCTTAATTCCTGGCCGAGCAGGTTGTAAATACGCACTTCGTTATGCGCCGGTACTCCCTCTACGATCAATTCATGCGCTACAGGGTTCGGGTACACAATGATATTAGTTTTACTATCCTGCACTACGCTCACCACAGGGCTGTAGTCGAATTTGCCATCAAAATCCAATTGTTTTAAACGGTAGATATTCTTACCGATCAAAGGCTGCTTGTCGGTAAAGCTGTAATCCAGTCTAACATGGCTGTTACCATTGACGGCTTTGCTGTTCACATTACCAATCCGGGTCCAGTCGCTGCCTTCGGTGCTTCTTTCAATGTCAAAACCTTTGCTGTTTTGCTCCATTGCCGTAGCCCAGTCCAGGACAACAGTATTTCCTTCCTTATTTGCGGTAAACAATAAGAAGCGGGTTGGCAATGGTGAGGTAGTTGTGATACGATAAGGTACAGAAGGACTGTTGACGCCTGCTTTATCCCTGATGGAATAGTCGAAGCCGAGCTCACTGCCGGTAATACCATTACCCCCCTGACCATAGATAGCCAGCTTAGATGCATCAAAGTTAGGTATGCTTACCGAGCCCGAAGTGACATCAATCGCTACGACACCCGTTGAACCGCCGAAGTCATAATACAATAGGGTATTCGCGTTGATGGTATTGATCACGAATGTGGTACCGGTATTGCTGCGACAGGCCGATGCACCTGCACAATCTTCCGGATCGGTACCGGATAAAGAACCTCCGGAACCATTATAACCCGTTAAACTTGGAGAAGAAGTGAGCATGGATTTATAACCCGGCACAACAGGGAAGCCCGCAGGCGGTGTCAAACTAAACGAAGTCTGTGCAATGGTAAAGGTTTTGGTATCTGCAACCGGTGGTCTCTGGATACCAAAGACCAGGTTACCTCTGCCCGTAAACCTTTTAGCGATAGCCATACTGCCATCCGGCGTGCCGTCGCCACCAGCCAGTCCGGTGCTGTTTTCCCCGGTGGTTACCCAACCTGCAGGAGGCGTTGTGCTAACAGGCGTCACATTTGTATTCGTACCTACAGCATACACCGCTGTTGACAGTTTTAAGGTATAAGCCTCGTCGCCGGTCACGGAGATAGCGAAGGTGCCATCTGCAGCTACCGGTACTACGGCATCGATAATTCCCGTAACAGTATTGATCGCATAGACATAAAGGGTACCACCTGCATTCGTGCCATTCTCGCCGGAAGTAATGAGCTTATCGCCATTAGCATCGTCGATTACCGTGCCGCAATAATTTTGCCTTAAAGTATCTGTTTTAGAAGCGACACAAGCAGTACTAGAGGCATACCGCACCTGAACCGAGTAAATACCGCCTACTGCATTAATAGAAGGTGAAGACTGCCATGCAGAAGTAAAAAAAGAACTTACTGCTCTGTATTCCAGGCCTGCACCTAAAGGGGAAGTAATGGTAATGTTCCCATCAGCTCCAGAGCAAGGCGAAGGAGTAACCGTAGTAAACGGTGTAGCCGGCATAACCCCATTCACCACAAAACTCACCGTATCGCTGCCACTACAGCCACCGTGTAAGCTGGTAATGGTCCACCTATAAGCGTAAGTGCCCGGCACATTTAGATTACTTACCGTAGTATTGGCGGCACTGGGATTACCAATCGTGGCCGTACTACCTGATGGGACAGCAACTACAGACCATACACCCGTTCCTGTTCCCGGGCTGTTACCCAGCAGGGTTAGTGAATTGGCGCAGGCAATAGTCTGGTCAGAACCCGCATTAGGATTAATTGGGTTTTCTACATGTATCACAAAGGTATCCACCATAGAGGCGCCCGAACAGGCATATTCCTGCCCCAAGAAATCGCCGATACCGCCTGAAGTAGGTGCTGGAATCACCCGGAACGTATAATCACCGGCTATCGTCAGGTTAGAAATAGTAGTCGTTGTACTGGTCAGGCTTCGCAAATTAGTTGCGGTATATGCTGGTGTTCCGGAACCCGCAGGTTTAGAGACTACAGAAAAGTTGTATGCGCCACTAAAATCCTGGAAATAGCTGGTATTCACTATACCCTTATAGATTGCCGGTAAAGGTACGGTGGCGGATATCGCACCGGTACCGGGATAGCAGACACTCACATCGGGTATACTTACATTAGGCCGGGCCTGATCGGAAACATGGATATAATACTGTTGGGTAATGCCGCAACTACCATCAGCATTGGCAACATTTACGGCAAATCTATAGGTACCTACCCGCCAGCCGCCACTGGGTGGGGTTACTGTAGCTATACGGTTATAAGTACCGGCACCGCTTACCACAACTGTAGGTGCCCCCCCGGGTGGTATGATACCACTCGGCGTAACCGTAGTCAGGATAGTAGGTTGATCCAGCGGGTCGATACTAAAATAAAAACTTTCCGGGGCGGTGGTACCGGCCAGGTTACAATGTACTTCTCCGCCGGTCGCTGTAAAAGAATAAGCAGCCAATTGTTCCGGTGCTCCATGACCTGTAGGCTGGAAATTAACATAACGGGGAGTAGTACCATTATAAGTAAAGGTGACCGGAGGAGTAGTAAAAGTATCACAGCTATTCGTAAGGGTCAGGGTAAAGGTATAAGCGCCCGGCACATTGATCCCGGTAAAGTAAACGTAGTTATTATCTATATAGCTAAAAGCGATAGCGCCGCCAGGCGGTTGACTTATTGCATTCAAGCTAATCGTGGTTCCATTCGCCACCGTACCTGCTGCACCTGCAATCTGGGTAGACAAATAGGGTGGGCTGCTTAAGATAATAAAGGATTGCGCGTCATTACTTGTGCCGGGATTAAAACACCTGCTTGTATTAGGAAGATTGATTTCCGGGTTAGGTGTAAAACGGACAATAGCCGTATCCTTATAGCTGCAAATCCCATCCAGGGAAGTGATGGTTAAGATAGCATAATAAGCCGGATCAATTTCATGATTTGTTTTATTGATCAAAGAGAAAGTTGGTGCAGCTACTGTTGTACTACTGAACTGGGCATTGGTGCTCACACTAGTACTAAACCTGCCCAGGCTATAAATATTTATCGCCGTCCAGGAACCGGTAAAGCCTGACGGAATTACGCCAGCCAATGGCGTAGTCCCCGTAGTGGCACATATATTGGTAACATCAGGGCCTGCGGTAAACGTCGCCGGGCGCGGATGCGCGGTAATCGTCACATCGCTGGTAGCGATACCCGAACTACAATTCCGCGTCAAGCGGAAGGTATAGTTTCCGTCTGCCGTCATACCCGTGATATTGGTCGTCAGGGTATTAGGGGAAACAATGGTAGGCGTGGTTGGTCCGGAAATGAAGGTCCATAAAGGAGCATTCAACGTACCCAGGTTTCCGCTAACGGTACCCACAAGCGTGGTCGTACTACCGCAAACCGTGGCATTACCGCCGGCATTGGCCGTACAATTCTGTGCATACGTTGTATTTACTCCTGCCCATGCGAGGAACATAAAGGCTAGCAGTTTTACCAGGCTGGCTTTGCCCCGGGATGTTCTACCTGCCAGATAACGATTTATGGGTCGTTCCCCATTTGTGTATTGATGTTTCATAACTTAATTTTTAAACTAATAATGAGTATTAAATTATATGTACTATTGCTTTTCAGCACGTTGTCATTTTTGTTATCGATTTGTTATTAAATAAAATTATTATATGAATGATTATGCAATAGTAGACTTTTCGAAGTTCTTAACAGAAAAGTACCGTATAAGTACAATTTTTACACAGTAAAACCTCTAGTGAAAATATCTAGCGTCATGGGCTATTCTGTAATAAAAACAGGCTATTTATCAACAGGCAGATCCATTAAACGCACCGGGCTGTAAAGCACAATAAAAATGCGCTACACATTAGCAGTGTAGCGCATTTTATCCAATTTACTAAATTTCGTTTTGTGTAATGCTTTATTTTGGCTGTATCATCAGCCTATCAATTCGTATCCTTAAACGCCACACAAAAGGTTGTGCCCACTTCCAGCTCACTGCTCACCGTCACCTGCGCATTTAACTGGTCCGTGATGCGCTTCACGATGGATAAACCGATCCCCGAACCTTCGAATCCATCGGTATTCGGCAGGCGCTTAAAAATATCAAAGATATTGCCGGCATTTTGCAGGTCCATACCGATGCCATTATCTTTTACATAATAGATAACTGAATGCCCGTCTTTTTCACTATAAACCTCCACCCTGGGGGCAGCCTTCTTGCTACTGTATTTCACGGCATTGCCGATCAAATTTAAAAACAATTGGTACATCAGGGTTTTATCCCCCCTTACAGGATAGGTTTCCCCGACCTCGAACGCCAATTGATCACTGCCATATTGCTGCTTAGAACTCTCGAGGATGCTTAAAATTTTGGCCCGGGGGTCTATAAGCTCTTTCTTAAGGACAACCTGGGAAGCTTTATTCAGCTCATACACTTTTTCCAGCATATCTTCGATTACGCCGCTGGCCTCGATTATGTTTGTCGCGAGCTTTGAAAGCATCTCCTTAGGAATGTGTTCCTTCTGGATCATTTGCCCCGCCAGTTTAATAGCGGATAGCGGGTTTTTAAGATCATGCGTCAAGGTATAACTAAAGGTTTCCAAAGCATTATTAGCGCGGATAAGTTCCCGATTCAGTTGCTCGATCTCGCCACCACGTTGCGCCACGGACTGTTGTATCATCCGGACCAGTTTCTTTATATAAGACAATTCGTGCTTCTTCCATTTTAAGGACTGCCCTTTCATAATCTGATACCAGGCCTCAAAAGACTTGCGGGGTGAGGGTAAAAACATTTTACCTTCGGCATCCTGGTTAAAAAATTTCTCCGGCTTACCCGCCCATACTTCTTCATAAATATGTTCTTTACGGAACAAGTAGAGCCTGAGTTGGTTATGTGGCATTATATTAACCCGCAGTACTCCCGGATAGTGTATGGTACCCTCGGCCCTGTCTTCGTCCCCCATAAAGGAAGAGGTATAAAAAAACTCGCTATGATCCTGTTGCGCTAAAAACCGGTCTATTGCTGCTCTCGACTTTTCATCCGGAACCGCTCCCCAACTCCGGTAACCGCGGTCATGTTTCAGCATCAGGCCGTCCGCATGAGCAGCCTCCATAATCTGTTGGGCAAAGCGCTCTAAAACAAATACGGTATTACTATTGAGCAGCAGCTCCGCTTTTAAGGCCTGCTCCAGGGTACTGGTCATTTTCTGCGCAAGCATATCTTGTTGCTGAGTCTCTGTAAGATAGTAGTTTACCGCATACTGGGTTAGAAATATGCTCAGGTGACGTTGTGCCAAATCTACATGAAGGGGTAAGCGGTTCTGGCAGGCAACAAGGCCCCATAGCTTACCATCAAGTAGTATAGAAAAACTGGCACTGGCACGTGCGCCGGCATTACGCAGGTATTCCAGGTGTATCGGTGAAAGTGCGCGGACGCTGCAGCGCGTCAGGTCCAATTCATGAGACTGCAGTCCTTTAAGTATCACCGGTTGCGCATCTGTGTCCGCAACATGGCGGGCCAGGAAAGTGGTATATAGTTCCCGGGCCTGCTTGGGAATATCAAATTCGGGATAGCGGTATCCCATAAGCGAACTCATTCCTGTAGCCATCGACTCTGCGATCACCTGGCCGCTATTATCCTCCTGGAAACGATAGACCATGACGCGGTCATAACCGATGATTTTACGGATCAACACGGTTAATGCCTGCCAGACATCTTCGCCTTTTGCTTCCAGGTACTTGGCATAATAAAAGAGGTTAGTTGTTTTAATAGTATGCTGGTTACAGATTTCCAGCTCTGCATACACCTTGTTGTCGTAACGGTAAATACTCAGGAAGTAAGCGACTCCTTTAATACTGATCCGCTCGACGTAGCGCAGGAAAATTTCATCATTGATTTTTTGGCTTATATCATCCAGATTCCAGGATACTTCGCTGGAAAGAAGACCAAGAATATGAATTAAAGATTTTCCCAGTATGGAAGTCAATGGGATATCCAGCAGCGCTTCACTATTCTCACCTGATGCTACGCAAATATTGTTATCAAAAACAAACAAATAACCAAAGGATTGGATTTGTCCGCAAAGGTGGATGGCTTCTTCATGACATTCTTTATACAACATGGCTAAAATTTATATAAGGCTCAATAATGTTTCAATAGGAGGATTCAAGAGCCAATAAATTTATAAGCGCTAAAAATGCCATATTGGCCGTAAAAATAAATAATATCCGGCTTATAGCCAGCCAATCAGGTAAATATTATTAATATATAGTTAAATAAAGCTTTGATTTAAAATCATTGATTCCTAATTTCAGCTAAAAGTGTTTAAGTATTGTTATAATTGGTTTTAGGTATTTTACGATACCAATATTAGTATATTTTTGTACCACACTTAACAAACAACAAAACTAAAAACAATGCAAGAAGGTATCGTAAAATTTTTCAATGAAGAAAAAGGATTTGGATTTATCGTTCCTGATAATGGAACAGAAGACGTTTTCGTACATGTAAGCGGCCTTGTCTCTACAGACATCCGTGAAAGAGATAAGGTAACTTTTCAAACCCAAAACGGTAAGAAAGGCATTAATGCGGTGAACGTTCAAAAAGTTACCCTGATCTAAGTTTTCTTCAAAAATTTTCAAAGGAGCTGTCATGAATGATCAGCTCCTTTTTTATCATTATCAAAAACAAAAAATGGTTAAATTGACCTGCAATCTTGTAGCAACTGCAGGTCGAAAAATAGTTGCTTAATTTCCCTGGTAAGCGTCCCTAAGCTTCAATTTAAAAAATTGAACCCCTCATTTAATACGCTTTATTGTTGAAATAAATCCAGGTGCTTATCTACAACCTGGCTGGCAGCCTCATAATTACTACTACCCGGGCCAGGATCCGGATCTGTGATAATGCAGCTGACAATAAACAAGGTTACGGCTAACAGGCAGCCAAATAGTGTAAATGCTTTGTGGTTAATCGTAAATTTATGCTTCATATCGTGGTATTTTTTTCTTCCGTTAATTAGTGAACACCCTTACAAAACCTCAAATTCCTTACCGCACTTGTTCTTTCAGATACTGCTCTTTTGCCCTTTCCAATAGTTTTTCCGGGGCAATATTTTCCGCAAATATAGGTTTATGAAAATGGTCCAGTTTGGTCAATAGCCGGATCAATTCCATTTTTTCGGAAGGACTGAGATCACCGGTGACGATATTCGTTGCAGCCCTTATCTTAAGCATTTGCTTTTCTAAAGTTTCCAGCCCTTTGTCCGTGATCTGCAAAATTTTACTGCGCCGGTCTTTATCAGAGGTATTTTGTACTACCCATCCCTGTTTCAGCAACCTGCCAATAATCTGCATACCGGAAGGCTTGTCCTGTACATTCTTTTTGATCAATTCCATCTTAGTCATCTCTCCGAAAGCTTTCAGCACAATCAGGTAGATAAACTCTTCCTGGGTAGAGAATTCCGAATTATAAATAGCCGCTTTAGAGTAGGTCTTGGCATACCTGTTCATATGCACGATAAGCGTATTGATGATACTTTCGGGGCTTCTTCCGCTAGCCTTCCCTTCCCATTCCGGTTCAGGTTTCAGGGACACACCTGCACTACTATTCGCTATCCATTCCTTGAGCCCCAGGATATCCGGATTGTAATCTTTCTTTTCTTCCTGAGCCGTCTCGAACTCTGCGATCAACTCAATAACATCAATTAATAGCTGGTAATTCATAACCTATAAAGGATTATAGAACAAATATAAATAATAGTATTAAAATACTCCAAATAAATCTAAAAAAGAATGTATTAATACTATTTTTTAGCATTTCATTACCTATTACCCTATGTTTAAACCTTTTACTCCATCATTAATGAAGCAGTATACCCATAAAAACTTAATTTCAGACCCTAAAACCCGACAAAAATTAAACAGCAATGGAATTATATATGGTCATTATTGGTGGCAAGCCAGCCGGAAGGTATACAGAGCAACATGATGTTTTCTTTGGCGTGGCTGAAACCCTTAAAGATTTAGTCCCCCAAATGCATGCCTTTTGGCCGGAACTGAGAAACGAGCTACATATTGACTCCTGGCGAAAGGTTACCCGGGTAGGTAATTACCACATAAAAATAGTGTCCAAAGACCAGGCAATAATAAAGGGAGACAAATTATTTTTTGTCAACCTGGGCGGCTATAAACCGGGGGATATGGAAGAGTATCACTATAAACACCTGGTCGTGGCTGCAGATATAGGTAAGGCCACTCAAATGGCTAAAAGAACGCCTTTCTGGAAGGAGCATGATGCCAGTCATATTGATGACAAATTCCTGGTTGACGTAGATGATATTTATGAAGTGAGCGATTTACTGGGTACCGCCTTTAAGGAACAATTTGTGCTGGAGATTACCGACAGTATTTTGCAGGAAGAAGATATGCTCCATATTGGCTACCTGAAAATCAGTAAATTACTGAAACAGCCTTAGCTATTAAGCTTGCCTATCCAGACTATTCGCCATCTTTCAATAATACACAGCGTAACTAATCTTAAAAAAGAGCTGTCTTTTAATCCTTGCGGAAAATAAAATAACAAATCAGTAAGGTAGTATTGACCAGAACGGAAAAGGCATTTGACAGGATAATCGGCCATTCTTTAAGCATCAGCCCATAGACAACCCATAAGGATACACCAGCCAGTAATACGCCTACCATCAGGGGAGAAAGGTTGGTTACATCCTTTTCTTTTATCACCTTAACTAATTGCGGCACCATCGAAACGGAAGTTAAAATACCGGCTACAATTCCTATTACCATGACTGTTTCCATACGTTCGAATTTGAAGTCCACTAACAAGGTAATCAATTCCTGCTTCTTTTCCTGCTTTATTAACGATACTTTTCCTTACCGGAACAAAAGAAAATTTAAATAAGTTATTTTTGCGGTGTCTGATATTCAGGTGATCATTTTATCAAACAATATGGAACAAGCAAACAATCCCTTACACGGAGTAAGACTGGATACAATACTGGAAACTTTAGTGGATTACTATGAAGGCTTTGAGCAACTGGGTGAGCAGATCAATATCCGGTGCTTTACCGATAACCCTAGTATCAACTCTTCCTTAAAATTCCTGAGAAAAACGCCCTGGGCAAGAGCCAAGGTGGAAAGCCTATATTTATATGTATTAAGGCAGCAAGCTAAAAAGAAGACTTCCGGTACCGACTAACATTATCGGTAATGAGGCAGTTTTAAAACTGCCTCATTATTCCTTTTGTGCTTCAGCAATCATCCTGATCAACTTTGCCGGGTTGCCGCCCACTATACTATTAGCCGGTACGTCCTTAACGACAACAGATCCTGCAGCGATAATCGCATTATCACCTACCTTTACACCACCAATGATAACGGAATGCCCTCCGATCCACACATCATTTCCGATCACTATAGGTTTTGCCGAGCCTGTTTTATACCGGTCAAAAGCCTGTATATTATGACTTGCAGTATAGAGCCCTACATTAGGGCCGATCAGGCAATTATGGCCAATAAGTACTCTAGCCATATCCAGGATCGTACAATTGAAGCCGGCATAAAAATTATCCCCTACATGAATATTGTATCCCAGGTCACAATGAAAGTTATGCTCCACATTGGGCTGTAATCCTACTGAGCCAAAAAGCTGAGTAATAATCTTTGTCTTAACCTCATCGGCATCATAATCTGCCTGATTGAATTGTTGCAGCAATTTTCCTGCATAGACAAACCGGTCTTTCAAAGCACCGTCTCCACGGATATAGTGCATCTTTTCATCTTCCATGTCATTATCTTTTATGGTCCTCATTTTTTCTTTCACCCGCAAAATTAACAAGAAATGAATGAACAAGCCTGTTTCGAATACAAATTAGCTACCTTGATTTACGTGCTTTTTTGTATCTTGGTACAGCTTTCCGCAATGGTACCTCATTACTGTTAAAACGTGTAATTGTAATTTCATGAAATCAAAAAAATTTGTTGTCCTGATACTGGTTTTAGCAATCCTCGGCGGCATAACCATGTATTTGCTGATGTTCCCACGCAACTATTCGTTTATGCCGAAGAGTGAATATGATGTGGTAGATAAAGTAAATCCAAAGATGGTTATCCTCGTGAACGAAGAGATTGAAGCTCTTATCAAAGACTACGGCTCGGGCATGTATGTTTACCGGCCTGAAGCTCCGGCCAACCTGAAAAAATTTTTCGGGGGCATAAAAGAAATTGAAACTTATTCGCGCTACGGCACCAATTCCATACAGGGCTATAATGGCATCCGTGCTGATGTGACCTTCCAGGACGGCAGGCAGGTAAAAGATCTTTATATTACCTCCGGCTATAAATTCCGGTCCAGGAGCCCGAAACTGTATATGCACATAATAATGCAGGATGGAAAAGCTACAGCAGTAAGCACTAATGGTCTGGAGCTAACGGGCAGTCCTGCAGAAGCGCGGGGCGCTATCGGGGAAATACTGAAACAACTGGCCAATTTCGACAAAGACGAGCATAAAACTCATTATTTTTACCCGGAACCGCCCAAGCCGGAGCCTTCCGAAGAATGGGAAAAGGTGCAATAAATTGCCTGCTGCCAGTCCCCTATTGCTGGAAGCTAAATAAAAAACCGGCTCCCCAACTTGCGCTGAGGAAACCGGCCAGATGAAATGCAATCAATTAAAGATTCCTAAGTAAATATCAACCGCGCCATATCGGAACAAGCGAATGCCGGGTACCAGGTTGCTTTTGTATTCGCACAAGGGGCACAGTTACCGTTCAGAGCCAGGTAACCATAAAGCGTAGTCAGGCCACAAGGCGCCTGGCCTACAGAGCCACCCGAGGTCGCACAGGACGGCGGGCCATCAGGAATCTTAGCGGCAAAAATACCTTTAGGTATTGTTGTCGGGAAGGAACCGCCGAGCGTAGTGCTATTAGGATAAACATGCGTACCTCCGGGAGGTATCGCAATTACATTACTGGCATACATACCGCCACACATACACATCTCATCACCAACTACATAATAATATTGGGTACAATTAGTCTGATTTTGTACCATCAGCCCTACAGCGGAAGGACTTTGAGCAAATGCGGCAAAAGAGAGCAGCATAGCTATAACAATTGAGGCTATTCTTTTCATGTTTGAATCAATTTAAAAGAGGGAAGAAAAAAATTTAAAAATCTTATTGGAAGATAAGCTGTGCTATTTGCTCACAATTTTGCGCTTCAATCCAGGTAGCCTTGGTTACCGCACAGGAAGTACAGGCCGGAGAAATGGACATATAGGTATACGTAAGCGGATAACCACAGGCCATGTGCCCTACAACACCTACCGGAACGGAGCCACAGGTCATGGGGCCATTAGGAATACGCGCCCCTACAATACCTTTTGCTATACCCGTAGGATAGGACCCTCCTAAAGACACTGAGGTCGGGTAATTATGAATGGCGCCCGGGGTTATCGTAATCACTTTACTGGTATATTTTGTCCCACAACGGCACAGTTCGTCGCCAAATACCTCGTAATACTGTGGACAATTAGTTAGGTTACGCACTATGAGCCCACGGGCAGATTGAACCTGGGCCATTGCCACAAAAGAGAATAATAACGCGATGAGCGTGAAATACAACTTTTTCATAAAATTTGTTTTTGTAAAAGGTGAAATGAAAAAATAATTGGGCTGCCGGTTACAACGCAACCGGTTTTAAACAGGAAAAAATAGCGCCTACTCTTTTCTACAGGTTTTGGGCTTTGCCTGGTATGCTGTAATGTTTAAAGCGTACTTAATTTGCGGCAAATCGAATGTATAAGACCGCCAAACGGTCTCATTTATTCATTTGTTACAAGCAGGGAGATGAGGAGAAAGGAAACAAAATAAAGTAATTTTCGTGCTGCTTAACCCATAAATCAGGTACAAATACCTGTTTCTTTTGCGTTATTAAACACAGCTCAATTATTAACAGCTTATTTTGTTAGAACGAAGTTAATTAGCCGAATACCCTAATGCAAATAATTGATTATCAAAGTGTGCAAACGATTTCAAAAAGTGCACAAGCGATTAAAAATGCTAAAAAAAGAGTGCATTTAATGTCTGAACGATACAAAAAATGCCTGAACGATATATAAAATAAGGCATCAACAACAGTATAGTGCCCGCCTTCAATATAAAAAGAATTAAACAGTCAAGGGTTGGTCTAACCAGGATTTAAAAAGACTGTAATTTCTTTGGCTTACCGTTATAAAATCTTCACCGGAACACAATTGCTCATAGCCTGGTTTTAATATTAATATAAGCCTGCGGTGTTTTCCTTCTTCGTACCTCGCTATTGCTGCCCGGTTGATGATTACGCCCCGGTTGATGCGAAAAAGATGGGCCCCACAATAGGCCAGTTCAAATTCTTTCAGGGTTTTGGCTACCAGGTACCTGTTACCAGAGAAAGTAACAACCCAATTGGACCTGCCCGAGCGGTAAAAATAGCAGACGTCTTGCAGTACATCAAGTGTCAGGGTATGCATACCACCGTTTACCGTAATCCAGTTATTATCCATTTGCACTTTAGGTACAGCCGGTACGATTGTTTCACTTATAGTTCCGGCTTTTGTCATTGGTAGGTGCTCATTGATTAAATATTCTGGATCCTTTACCGGCGCGGGTTCCTCAGCCTGACTTATTATGGTGACCAAACCGGCTTCCTTTTCTATTGCGCGACGCTCATTCTGCCAAAGATGGTACATCATCATTAATGCTACGACGAGGTAATGAATGACGTAATAGAGATTAAGGATAATAATAAAATAAACCATGTGCGGAAAGTCTATCAGCATATATTGGGAATCATGAATATCCCGGCCATCCACAAACCTGAAATACAACATCATAATATAATAGGCCAGCACTACGGGCGCTAAAACGCCAATAGACAATTGCAAGCCGGCCCTTCTAAAAGGCTTTCGTTGCCAGTCAAAATATTTATCTAATTGAATCGTGCTATAGTGCACACAATAGGTAAGCAGTAAAGCAACGAGAAAGCTAAGCCCCACCACCAGGTAAAAGGAGGGATACTTAAGTGCGATAAAGAAACTACTCCCTGTGCCGAAAAGGGTAATAAAAATGGCGACCACTAATGAACCGGCTATTCTGAAAGCAAGATTGTTGTACCGGATGACCAGGTTGTGAGTATGCATAAAAGTACCGGGGGTATATTTAGCAACAAAATAGAAAAAATCGCATCGTTTTCAAACCTTAAATCAAAAATATAACAAAAAAAGACACTTTATAGTTAATTAGCTTACATTTACTATTCACCAAAACCAAATAAACATGCCCCTTAAACAACCCTTTACAGAAGACGGCGTAAACAACAAAATTTCGGAACTTTATGGCCTGGATGATGCGGCACTGGATGCGGAAGCCGACCTGCTGGAGGCTGATTTTAATGCCTGGATGAATGCCAACTTCACGCTGACGAGCGAACAGAGCACTTACCTCTCCGATATGGGCACCGATACGATAAGTTACCTTTCAGAAAGACTTTCTTTCTGCTTCAGGCACCGGGTGACCATCTTATTCTCCAAACCGGCCCCGACAAGCTCAAGCTACGTAAAATGGTCGGAAACTAAGGATAAGACAAAGACACGCTCCAATGCAAGCGGGATCTTCGAAGTTAGCGGTTCTTTCGAACTGTCCATCGTTTATGAATATTAACCAGTAACCAGCTGATTAACCCTAGCTGAAGCGAATAGTTAGCCAACTGGTCTTGGCAGGAACATTAGGGATTGTCCTATTTTTTTGCGCCAAGGCCAGTTAATATATTTAGCGACAAGCGCCTATCTTAGTCGTTTACCCATCGCCTGTATACGTTCCAGCCATTTTCCCCGCTGTTGTTCCGTCGCAGTTTTTACAATACCTATATAGGAGACCCTTACCGGTTTAATACCGCAAAACTCAAGTATCGAGCGGCGCAGCTGGTTGACGCTGGGCCTGCCAAAACTAAAACGGTAGTACCAGCCCGGCTGGTCCAGGGTAGTAATGATGTGTGCGGTTTTACCTTTAAGCAACTTATCCCACCAGACGGAGTTTTCCCTGTATTTATAAGCCATACCGGGTAAAAAAAGCCGGTCGATAAACCCTTTCATGATTGCCGGGAATCCACCCCACCATACCGGGTGTATCCATACCAGGTGATCAGCCCATTGTATGATCGTCCAGGACTCCTGCAGATCAGGCTCGAGCTCTTGCCGTTGCCGGTATCCGTACTTAAGATTCGGTTCAAAATCCAGGGCAGCAATTTGAATCTCTTTTACCGCAGCGCCACTTTCCTCTGCACCGGCTTTATAAGCAGCAGCGATGGCATGGCAAAAAGACCCTGGATTAGGATGCCCGTTAATGATAACAATACGTTTCATTTAAAATATTT
>Ga0256787_1000113_pt1 | contig 18067 bp, 21 predicted proteins | sample MC6MC0938MT_FD_189994 | JGI IMG/M metagenome (GOLD analysis project Ga0256787, IMG submission 189994) | Metatranscriptome of enriched soil aggregate microbial communities from Iowa State University, Ames, United States - MC6-MC0938-MT... | ecosystem: Environmental > Terrestrial > Soil >... | reverse complement strand
GGGCGACTGGCGGCGATCTGAACGGACCCACCGTTACGCTAATGCGGCTGCTAGATGAGCGACCCGAGCTTGTCGAAGTGCTGAAGGCATGGCGCAGGGGTATTTAGATGCGACAATCTGCCACATATGCAGCTAGCTTGATTTGATGCAGCCGCCCTAGACAAACCCAATAATTTTTCGTACCTTCCTCGCATAATCCGCGAACCATTCCGCCCGGAAGCTGAAAAGCTGTCCGGGTTTTCGTTTTCAGCACCCCAACAATACCGGCAACAGCCCACACCCGCTTTGATGCAAAAGAGGGGCTTTCGTTGCGGTCACTGTAGGACGTGCTGGAAGCTATTCCAGCGAGGCCACCATGCGAGACATCTACACCAGCCCGTCCTTTTGGCTTGGCCTAGTCGTTACGCTGATGAGCTTCTGGTTGATCTGGATGATTGGCTAGGCCGGTTCGAAAACCTGCCGTCGCGCCTCTGGCACGGGCCTGTAACTCTCAGAGGCGTTGGATTGTCCTGGCCGTGGGTTCTCTCCCTGCGGAAGACGGCAGGCTGCTTTCTGATCTGAATTGATTTGCCGCTCTGAACCCACGTCATTCAGGCTTGGACACCTGAGAGATGTGACGGGGCGGCGCTCACTGGCGGCCGGATGCTCATGGGGATGGCGCCGGCCGCTGGTTCTTTCACACACACTCTGAACGAGGGGCCTATGTCAGTCAAGGTGCGATGCTTCGCGATTGAGGGAATGATCGCCGGGGCGATTTCCTCCTACGGTGGCAGGAACTCGGAAAACGCCATTTGGCTGCCGAAAATGCCCTACCTCAACCAAGAGACACTGACCGTCGATACCACGGCATCAGCGACGGGAACGGATCTCTCAACGAGCCAGCACGCCAACATGGTCATGGTCGAGGTCGAGGCCGGGAAGCGGGTTCGGTACGAGATTTCAACCAAGAACGCCACCACCAGAGACGCCACACAGGACAGTCCGGTGATTTACGGCGAGAGCCTTGTCGCTTTTGGCCAGGGCTATCGCATCAGCTTTATTGAAGATGAGGATTCTGCATGAATAACTACCAGGGCGTCAACCTGACGGACGATCAGTTGAACGGCGCCCGCATCCGGCTCAGAACGCGGGTTCAGCAGGCCATCCAGGACATGCAGTCAGCTTCCTACGATCCAGGAACGATTGCGTACCTCATTGCGGACCTTGAAGCCCTAGCTCGTTTTGATGGGCAAGACGTGGCAATGAACGGCGTCGCAGAGGATGAGGAACCTGCGCGTCCGGCACGGGCACGGCGGGGGCACTAACAATGGCCCGCAAGCCGCCGAAAAGGACAAAGCTCCCGCCGATCGCGCCGCCCGGCAATGATGCTGATACTACAGCAGACGCATCAGCAAAACGCGCGCCTGGCCGTCCATTCGCCAAGGGGCAGTCTGGGAATCCCGCAGGTCGCCCCAAGGGATCGCGGAACAAGATATCGACCGACTTCCTGAATGCCATCACGGAAGACTTCGAGCTGTATGGCACCGAAGCGATCAAGTCGGTGCGTGAGAACAAGCCCGAAGCCTATCTCAAGATCGTGGCGGACCTCGTGCCAAAGGACATCAATCTCAAGCATGACGCCAGCGAGGCATTCGCGAACATCTGGCAGATGATTGGCGGCGGAACGCACACGGAGCCATCCCAATGAAGCGCGCAGCAATCCGCCAAGAGATCGAGACCACCTTAGCCCTGCTCGGTTTCAAGAAGGGTCAATACAAGTGGACAGGCTGCACGCTTGACCTGGTGATCGGGCATTCGTTCAAGACACTGAGATTCCCATCCGGCATGTCGCGCAAGGCTCTGACATGGGAGACGGGCCGCATTACGGGCTGGGTCGAGGCTCTGAGCGACACCTACACGGCGGAAAATCCCGAACTGAAGATCGCCAAGGCTAAGCCGGTTGTGAAGCCGAAAGCCAACGGCCATGCTCAGCCGGCGGAGATGCACGCATGAGATCGGATGAATTGCACGTCGGGGATTTTGTACAGCTTCCGACGCCTCACGGGATGCGCAGGGTCGAGGTCGTGAAAAACGATAGCGGCGGCTTCACGGTGAAATGGTTCTCACCCGAAGGTCTAGGCCCGTACGTCGCGACACTCCCGCACGGAACGTTCCCGCAGAACACGCTGCACCATAAGCTCTATGCCGACGAACGCGGCGGCAGACACGACAGCTATTGGAACTTCCACAGCGATTTCACAGGGAAGACGGGTGAGTTCTAAGCCTTCTGCGGCGCCAGCCGGTGGCTGGGAAGATTCGTGGTTAGGCTCTCATCGCAATCCTTGGCTCTTTGCCGTCGGTGTGCTCGGATTTCTGCCTTACGATCCTGAACTCGCACTGCTGACCCCGGAGGAATTCACAGCCAAGTGCGGCCATGATGCCGTGATGCTGGAAGAATGGCAGGACAAATTCTTGCGTCCTGAGTATTTTTTCACGGACCCCAATGGCGTTCCATCGGACAATCCTCGCCACAGCGTGCGTGCAGGGCACGGCGTCGGAAAAGGGGTTATCCTAGCAATCCTCGCTCTCTGGCACCCGCTCTGCCACTACGACGCAAAGTGCGTTCTGACTGCGAATAGCCAAGATCAGCTCAAGACCAACAATTGGCCGGAAATTCGCAAGTGGAGTCGGCGACTTCCTGAGCCGCTTTACCAGCAGATTCAAATCGACGAAGAAACGCTTTATGTCAAAGCGCAGCCGGAAATGGCCTTCGTCGTTCGGCGCACAGCTTCAAAGCACAACCCGGAAGCCTTGCAGGGTGTGCATGCCAAGCACGTTCTCTATCTCGCGGACGAGGCGAGCGGCATCTTCGATCTGGTCTTCGAAATCGCGCAGGGCTCGCTCTCGACCAAGGGCGCGATCGCGGTTCTATTCTCGAACCCGACACGCACGACGGGTTTCTTTGCCGACACGCAAAAGAAGCTGCGGCACATCTGGAAATGCCTGCGCGTAAGCTGTGAGGACGTTCCCCGCGCTCGTGGGCACATTCAGGAAATCATAGACACCTACGGCAAGGATTCGAACCGCTACCGCGTCCGTGTCCTTGGCGAGTTCCCGAACAAAGACGACGACACCGTTATTCCTCTCGAAGACATTGAATCGGCAAGAGGACGCAATGTCGAGACGACGGCAGTCTACCCGGTTTGGGGCTTGGATATCGCCCGCTTTGGCGACGACCGCACGGTTCTGACGAAACGGCAGGGCAACACGCTGCTTGAGCCACCGATCACCTGGCGCAACCTAAGAACGACGCAGATCGCCGGCCGGATCATCGACGAATACCGCCGCACCATGAACGACATGCAGCCAATGGAAATCTGCATCGACGTTCTCAATATGGGCGCCGGCGTGGTGGACATTCTGGAAGAAGCCGGATCGCCGCTCAGAGGCAAGATCACCGCTGTCAACGTCACGGAAACGAAGGGCATCAGCCCGCTCAACTATCGGCTGAGGGATGAGCTTTGGTGGCGCGGCCGGGAATGGTTCGAGGCAAAGAACTGCAAGATTCCCGAGAAGGGCTGCGAGGACTTAATCGCAGAGCTTTCGACGCCAACGTACACGTTCACAGGCGGCGGCCAGCGCGTCGTGATGCGCAAGGACGAGATGAAAAAAGACCTCGGGTTCTCTCCTGATATCGCAGACTCCTTCCTGTTATCGCTTGCTGCCGGTGTTTATCCGAGAGAGCCGGATCGTCACCGCAGATTCAGTCATCGGCCAGTGAATAGAGATCCTTGGAGCGCATGATGCTCGATAAACAGAAAGCCTCAACAGCAAGTCACAGCTTCGAGCCAAAGAACAGTTCGAACGTGGCGAAGGTCGAATATCACACTGCAACATCTGAGATACACGTGACGTTCAAGAACGGTGCTTCGCATGCCTACCATGACGTTCCGCTTGGCATCTTTCAGGAGATGCAGAAAGCGCCGAGCGCGGGCAAGTTCTTCGCCGCCAGCATAAGGCCGAAATTCAAGAGCCGGAAGCTCGGCACATGAGCATTCGTTTTGTGACCGAGGCTTTCCGCAAGGGCCTCGATGGAAAAGCCTCGTGTTCCGCAGCGACGATGAAATACGAGCGGGATGATGAGACAGGAAAAGAGCGCCAGGTTCTGACGTTCTACGTCCAGCCGCAGAACGGCGAGATGAAACCGTTCACCTACAGAATTGACGGCAGCGCTGATCCTGTTGCGTGCGCTTCGGACGCTGCAAAGCAGTATCTCGAAACTCTCTGAGGGACAGAACATGGCACGCAACGGCGCACTGATTGCACCCGACACCTACAAGGAAGCGGTGGCGATTACGTTGAGCGATTCCACGACATATGACCGGCCGTTTGATGCGTTCATGGTCGGGGCCGATGGGAACGTGAGCATCACGGATCTTAAAGACGTCACAACGGTGATCAAGGGGCTTCTGGCCGGTGTGATTTATCCGCTGGGCGTGACGAAGTTCAACGAGACCAGCACGACCGCGACCGATCTGGTTGGCCTCCGGTTCTAAGGACAATCCAATATGGCTGTTGATCCCGACTTCATGGTCTCTGACCGTGAGGACGATGACGCGAATCCATCAACGCTGGCAGTCGATGATCTGTTTGTCACGATGCGGCAGTGGTTCCTGACGGATTCCAGTCATTCCGACGAATGGCGACAGGATGCGCGGAAGTCGTTTGATTTCATCGCCTCGGACCAGTGGGATCAGAAGACCGTTCAGGAAATGACGGACCAGAGGCGTCCAGCGATTACGTTCAACCGAGAGCTGGCGATCATCAAGGCCGTGGCCGGTGTGGAAATCAACACCCGGCAAGAGATCATCTACCTTCCACGAGGAACGGAAGAAGGTGACGTCATTGCCAACGAAGCCCTGTCGGCAGCTTCGGAATGGATGTCGGACCAGTGCAACGCTGCACAGCAAGAGAGCCGCGCCTTTCAGGACATGCTGACGTGTGGACTCGGATGGGTTGAGAAACGAATTGACTATGAGTTGGAACCGGACGGGAAATACGTCGAGCAGGCGATCAGCCCGCTTGAGATGTATTGGGACCATGCCGCACGGGAGCAGAACCTAGCTGACCGGCGCCGGACCTGGCGTGCCAGGAAGATGCCGCTGAGCGACGCCAAGGCGATGTTCCCCGGCGAAAAGGATCGTGACCTTAATTGCAGTTGGGTGTCGGATGTCGGATCGACGGCTCCGGTCCCGATTGAAGACCGCCGTCTCAAGCTCGAACCGATGCGCGATCAGGGTTCGAAATCCACAGTCGTTATTCTGCAGTGCCAGTGGTGGGAGCGGGAGAAGTACCACCGGGCACTCAATCCTCTTACCGGAGAGATGGAAGAACACGACGACAAAAGCCTCAAAGGCCTGAAAAAGCAGGTCGAGCAGGCGAACTCCTTGCTTGAGACGGACGCAGCGCAGACGGGCCAGCCACATGAACCTCTGACGGTTGAAAGCGTTGAGCAATATCGGCGGGTCTATAAACAGGCGTTCATCGGCGACAAGATCCTCAAGAACGGCCCTTGTCCACGAGCAGACGGGTTTACGCTGAACTGCATTACCGGCGAACGGCACGAGACGAAGAACTCGTGGTTCGGCTTAGAGAAGCTCCTGCGGCCGGCGCAGCAGATGGCCAACAAGTGGCTGTCTCAAGCAACGCACATCATCAACACCACGGCCAAGGGTGGAATTCTCGCTGAGGACGACGCCTTCACCGACATGCGGGCAGCGGAAGCGACGTATGCGCAGCCCGACGCGATTACATGGGTGAAGAAAGGCGCGATCGCGGGCAACAAGATCATGCAGAAGCCCGGCATCGGCATGGCGGCGCCGTATGTCCAGCTTTTGCAGTTGGCCTTGGATGCGATGCCTCAGGTGACGGGCATCAACATGGAATTGCTCGGGATGCGGGATGTGAACCAGCCCGGCGTTCTCGAAGCCCACCGCAAGCAAGCGGCGATGACCATTCTGGCGACGTTGTTCGACAGTCTGACAGCGTTCCGCATCGAAGTCGGCAGAACAAGACTGTATTTCATTCAGAACTATCTGTCGGACGGGCGCTTGATCCGCATTCTTGGACCGGATGGTTACAAGGCCATCGCCTTGATCAAGGACAAGACGGTCGGAGAATACGACGTTGTGGTTTCGGAGGCGCCGACAAGCCCGAACCAGAAGGAACAGACATGGGCGGCGTTGCAGTCCATCCTGCCATCGTTCCAAGGACTGCTGACGCCTGATGTAGCTGTGATGCTGCTCGAATACGTTCCGGGCCTGCCGCAGAAGCTGATTGATAGCCTGAAAGGTCTGCTGCAACAGCAGGAACAGTCGCCGGAAGTGGCGCAGCAGAAGCAGATTGCGCAGCAGGCGGCGATTACCAAGATCGACCGCGATGCGGCGGCGTCCGAGCGCGACCGGGCGCAGGCCGAGAAAGCGAAAGCCGAAACCATTTTGGGCTTCGCCTCGGTGGCAAGCGACAACAATCTCAAAGAGGCTCAGGCCCTTAGAGAGCAATCCCTTGCGGTGCATACCAAGGTCCGGGCGTTCAAGGATCTGACGGAAAAACCGGAGCAGGACGAGGCGCTGTATTCAACGTCCGACATGCCGCGACTGCCGCAGCTTCCGCACCTGCCGATGAGACGCCCAGATCCAAGCCCTGTCCAATCACCAACGATCGACGCCACGCCGATTGCACCGCCCGGTGGACCGTCCATCGCGGCCATCAATGGCGCGGGCACTTAATCAACCGGAGAAGATTTGAATGCCTCCTTTCGAAGACGACCTGACGGCTGAAGAACTGGCGTACATGGAGAGCGGCGGTAAGACCGTGCTTCCGGTCACGCCTGCATCGGCTGCGCCCCCGGAAGCAACTCCGGCACCGGCGGCCGAGGCACCTGTCACCAGTCCCGCGCCGGTCGAGCCTGCTGCGCCGGTCACGGATCCGGCGAAGGCCGCTGCCCCCGCCGACACGTCCGATAATGATGACGACGACGAGATTGACGAAGGCGAATACGTCAAGGACGCGCAGGGCCGGTTGCGTGATCCGAAGACCAATCGCTTCGTCAAGATGGTCCCGATCCATGCCGTGCATAAGGCAAGGGAGAAAAACAAGGCGACGAAGGCGGAACTGGAGCAGCTTCGCATTCAGATGGCGCGTGGCGAGGAACGCATTGCGATCCTGAACGAAGCCTTCAACGGGCAACAGAAGCCTGCCGAACCGGCGCAAGCAAAGACACCCGAGCCAAATCCGTTCGATGAAGCCGACATCGACCCGATGCAGGATTTCGTCGGGGCGATGGAGCAATTGAACCGGCGTAATGGCTGGCTGGCGCAGCAGCACAAGCGCACCGAAGAACGCACGGCCCACGTCGAGCAGCAGTCGCAGCAGCGCGACGCCATGACAGTGTTGCGTCAGACCTATCACAGTGACGTTCAGTCTTTCCGCCAGCAGACACCGGACTTCATGGATGCCTACCAGCATCTGGTAAAGGGCCGATTGGCAGAACTGGAATTGCAAGGCGTCCGCGATCCGCTGAAACGCAAGGCGATTGTCGAGCAGGAAGAAACGCAGCTTGTCGCGCAAGCGATGCAGAACAATCAGTCTCCGGCACAGTTGATTTACGGCGTTGCAAAAGCGCGAGGTTACGCAGGAAAACCGGCCGTTTCTGCGCCTTCGACCACACAGCCCGCACCGGCAGCGGCGGCAGCGCCAAACGCGGCAGCAGAGAAAATTCGTCAGATTCAAAATGGTCAGCAGGCCGCACAAACGCTCTCGACTGTTGGCGGACAAGCAGCTCCGTCATTGACTTACGAATCATTAGCGCGTATGAGTCAGGAAGAGTTCGACGCTGTTGCCGACAAGATGTCCGAGAAAGATCTTATGAGATTTCTCGGCGGCCGCTGAACTCTCGGGATGCCAAGATCCCGTCAAGACGAAAAATCCCCAACACATTTTGTAAGGCGTCGTGCGTCTCGCGCATGAGACCGTTCCAGGCATCGTACAGCCTGTCCGGAGGGCCTCCGTCAATGGCCGGAGCGAACGTGCTCGCTCAAGACCCCAAGCCGTTCCGCTGCGCAGCGATATCGCGCGATCCACAAAGCCGGAACAGCAACGGGGTTATTTCCCATGTCTTACACGGAATTTGGCGTCAACGACGCTAATGCGGTGCACCTGTGGGCCAAAGTGCTCGCACGTGCCGAGCGTGACTCGCTTGAGATCGCGCCCTTGATGGGGACGGATGACAATTCAATCATCCACATCAAGGAAGAAACAGAAAAAGGTGCGGGCGACAAGGTTATGTTCAACCTTCGCGGCCGCCCGACGCAGGATGGCTTTACTGAGAGCATGACCGCCGAAGGTAACGGCGAAGCACTCACGATCCTGCAGGACTCGATCTACATCAACGAACTCGGCGGCGTCATGTCGTCAAGGTCTGAGAACACGATCGACGCTCAGCGAGTTCCATTCAAGCTCCGTCAGGAGTGCAAGAACGCGCTGGTTGACTGGTGGAGCGATCGGAAAAGCCAAACTTTTCTGAATCACGCTTGCGGCTATCTCCCGGCCAACGGAACGGGTGCGGGTCAGTATCTCCGCACCGGCAACAACGCCGTGACGGACTCGGCCGGCGCAACCGATAAGGATCGTCATATCTGGCCGGGTGCCAACACCAATGACGAAGGTCTTGGTTCCTCAGACACGTTCTCGGTCGGCTTGATCGACAAAGCTGTTGCTGCGGCCCGTACGGGTGACGTCATGGTGCGCCAGGTCAAAGTGGCGGGCCAGCCGAAGTACGTTTGCTACCTTCACGAACAGCAGGTGGTGCAGCTTCGCACGAGCACGTCGCAGGGCTCGTGGCAGGACATCACCAAGTTCACCTACTCTGGCGTCGATCCGTCCAAAAACCCGCTCTATTCGGGCGCTTTGGGCGAATACAACGGCTGCATTCTTCGCCGGTCGCAGGACATCACCAAGGGCGTGCATCACACGAGCGGCGCGGCTGTAGCCAACACCCGGCGTGCGGTTCTGCTCGGCGCTCAGGCTGCGGCTTCGGCCTACGGCACGAAGAACGCCGGCCAGCCTTCGGGCTCGTCTTCGACCTATCGCTGGAACGAAGAGCTGCTTGATCACAAGCGCAAGCTCGAAGTCTCGGCGTGGGCGATCTGGGGCCTGAAGAAGACGGTCTACAACTCGGTTGATTACGGCACGGTCGTGATCTCCACCTACAGCGCCGCTTAAGGGAGGTTCCGAACATGGCGACGAATACTGTCGGGACGAACGCCCGCGAATATCCGTTCGGCCTCGTGCACTACAGGAAGATCACGGTCTCGTACGATACGGCCGGGATCGGAACTGGCGTGTCGATGGGCAAAATCCCCGCGGGCTCGCACATCCTAAGTGCCAATGCGCGGATCAGCACCGGCTTCAATTCGGCCGGCACGAACCGTCTTGTCGTGGGCACCAACTCGTCCTCGTACAACAACATCATGACATCGACCACGGCTGCGGCCTCCACAACTGGCGCCAAGCAATCGTTGATCGGTGGCGCTCTGTCTTTCACGCAGGATGTGGACATCTTCGTGAAGTACAGCGCGGCGACGGGCACGGCAGCATCGGCCGGAAAAGCGACTGTCACGGTCGCTTACGTTCCGAGCGCGGACTAAGCCACAGACGAAAAGGACGGGGCTTTCTGGCCCCGTCTCTCACCGCCATAAGAGGGGAATAGCGTGGCTAAGCACAATCATTATGAAGGCGGACTTCCGGCGCGAAACATCAGCCAGATTGCGCAGCCGTATCACGTCTTCATTGCCTCGCCGACGTCCCGAGGGTTCCCAGCCGCTTACAATATGAGCCTTGTCGCCACGATCGAAACTCTGGTCCGCTTCGGAGTGAAGTTCGACTATCATGTTCTTGACGGTGACTGCCACGTCGATGACGCGCGCAACAAGGTTTTCCGCGAATTTCTTGAAACCGATTGCACGGATCTGTTCTTCATAGACAGCGATATGGGCTGGCGCGCCGAAGCGTTCCTCAAGCTGCTCAAGGTCGAAGGCGATATTGTCGGCGGCATCTATCGCCATAAGAACGACTTGGAAACATATCCCTTTCATCCCGGCGTTGACTGCCCACGCACGTCCGCCGAAGACGGCTTGTTCGAGATGCCGAAGATCCCGACCGGGTTCATGCGCATCCGCCGTCACGTCATTGAAGAACTCTACAAGCGCGAAGCTGAAAAGAGCCGCATCTGGTGGGATAGTCCCGAAGATGAGGCGACCGGCCGGCGCGCCGTGGCCTGCATCTGTGAGCGCGCCTTTGCCGCCGAAACGGACCTCAGCGCCTATGTGGGCGATAAGACGAACCGTCAATCTGGCGACCTCGTGCTGTGCCTTAAGGCCCGCGCCGCAGGCTTTACAGTGCGCGCCGATGTCGATCTTCAGTTCGCCCACGTCGGCGAGAAAGAATGGATCGGCCATTGCGCCACGCATTTACGGATGGAGCAAAACGTCGATCATCCGGCGTTCATTGCCGCCGTCAACGAATTGAAAGCCGGGAATACTGCGGACCTGATCTTCAAGAGGATCAATGACCACAGCTATTTGCCGCTTTCCGCGCTTCCGGGGGAGGCTCTCAGCTTGTGCTGGGAAACGGTGCGGTCCGCGCAAGGCGATGCGATCGAGTTCGGCTCGGGAATCTCCACGCTTGTCATGGGGCTGGCGCTCAAGGGCACGAGCAAGGTTCTGCATACCATAGAAAGCGACCTCGACTGGTTCAAGCGCACCTGCGCCATGCTCGACAGACACGGCGTCGAAAACGTCGTGATGCATTACTGCCCCTTGGTTCCCTATGACGGCTTCGACTGGTACGGCGTCGATGGTTTGGAGATGGGGTTGATTGATGTGGTGATCATCGACGGCCCGGAACGCACCAAAGCCCAACGTGATGCCTGTTTTAAGATCATCCCCGATGTGATGGCGAACGCTACGCACTGGATTATTGACGATATGGGCGATCCGGGGCTTCAGGCGATGCTGAAGGAGAATTCAGCCGGGCGCGCCGTCACCTGGTTCCGGGCGACCTCCGACAACACGGAACATCGGTATGTGATTGCCTCTCTCCCGGCGGAAATCGTCGAAGGAGCCGAGACGACTCATCAATCGAGTGCCGCATAAGCGATACGCCGACGCTAGCAACGGGGAGCGCCGACGATGACGACACTGACGGGAGGCTTGTCAATGAGTGACAACGCAGATCCGACGCCACGCGAGCTTCTGACGACGCTGGTCCAGCATGACGCGGCGATCAAAGGCTTGTCGGGGGATATGGCGGGCCTCAAGAGCGAAGTGAAGGCGCTCGACAGCAGCGTATCGAGAGGGTTTGCCAATCTCGGGCAGGAACTCGGCAAGCTGACGACGGCGAACGCTCTGAGACCGGCGTTTGATTTCCATAAGTGGGTGGCAACCATTCTGACGCTGGCGATCCTGTTTTCGATGGTCGTTGCGGGGATCATCTATGTCGCGAATGCGCAATTTTCAGGCGTGATGGCGAAGCAGGACGCGACGAACGATCGCTTGGCGGAAAAGCTCGATCAGTTGGGCGAACGGGTCGGCTGGATTCCGACCACGAAGCGGGAGCGCTGAACCATGAGCGACACCCGCACTCTCGGAACCATGAAGGCCAAGATTGCCTTAGAGTTCAGGAGAGACGATCTCACGACCGACATCGCCAACGCCATCACCACGGCGATTGACGCCTATAAATACGAGGCCTTCCCGTTCAACCGGGAAACCTTCGTTGATGCGCCGACTGATGACACCACGACCGACAACGCATGGATGACGACGGCTGAAAGGCTGATCCGCTGTCGGGCGAAGTTGGAAGTTGCCGTCAACGTCATCGGCTATGCGGCGGACAATCCCTTCGTCGGCCAAATGCAGCAGGAGATTGCCGACGCGCTGCAAGCGTTGCGGCTCAGTCAGGTGCAGAGTGCGTCGAGCCTCGATACGACGGCCGGCACGCTCGGCGCGATGAAGCGGCGGATTGCGAACGAGATCAACCGTGGAGACGTTGGACCAGAGATTGCCAGCGCGATTTCCGATGCGGTCGATTACTGGTCTGGGGAGCGATACTTTTTCAACGAGACGCGGGACTCAACGTTCTCGACGGTCGAGGGGCAGGACGGCTACGGCGTCAACGACTTCAACGATATTCTGAACGTCATCAAGATCGATTACATGATCTGCGTCTCAAGCGGTCAGTATTACGATATCCTGCCTCGGTTTCCCGTCACCGTTGAACGCTCGACGCAGAGTGGAACATTCTCGCGCGGCATTCCCTCGGAGTATTCATTCTACAATCAGACCTTCCGGCTTTATCCGATTCCGTCCGGGGAGTTTGACATTCGGGTGGCGTATCAGCGCGCTATTCCGGCTCCGGTTCAGGACGATGAAACCGGGAATGTCTGGATGACGGTTGCGGAGCGCATGATCCGCGCTCAGGCGAAGGCCGAACTTTACAAACACGTTGAACGCATCGCAGACGACGCGAAGGCGACGAAATACGCAGCGCTTGCGGAGGACGAGGCCGCCATTCTCTCACGCAAAACCACGAAGATGACGCAAGTGGGAGCGGGTCGTGTCCTGCCTTACTGCTGATGACGGAAATGATCCCGTTCGGGGAATTCAGGCCAGATGTCAGCGATCTTGATGGGGGGACAACCTCAGCCATCAACAACGTCATTCCGCGCGCCGATGGATATGGTCCGTTTCAGGCCCTGATCCCGTTTACCTCGGCTCTGCCGGCGGTGTGCCGAGGGTATTTCTACGCCCGCGATGAAGACGGATCGGTTCGCGTTTTTGCAGGAACATCGAACAAGCTCTATCTGCTGAACAACACCACGCTTTCATGGGATGACGCCTCGCAGGGTGCTTCAACCTATACCGGATTAAACCCGGAGGCGAATTGGTGCTTTGCGCAGTTCGGAACCCTGATTGTCGCGGTTCAGCAGAACGCCAATCCGCAGGTGTTCGACCTGGCAAGCGACACGGCATTTGACGATCTTGGCGGTTCACCGCCCAAGGCCGCGTATGTCGCGGTGGTGAATCAATTCCTCATGCTTTCCGGCCTAGCGACCAACCTGAAGCGCATCCAATGGTCGGGGCTCAACGACATCACGAGCGACGACGCTTGGACGGCGGGCATCAATTCTTCCGACTATCAGGATGAGCCGGACGGCGGCTTTGTCCGAGGCGTGATCGGGGGCGAATTCGGGACGATCCTGCAGGATCAGATGATCCGCCGCATGACGTTCTCACCTGGGTCGGACGTGATCTTTGAAATCCAGAAGATCGCGGAGAATTTAGGGGCGCTCGGACCCTATGCCATCTGCTCGGGCGGGGATTTGCATTTCTTCGTTACCCCGAAAGGCTTCTACCAGATCAACAACTCCGGTGGCCTCACTCCGATTGGAGAGGAAAAGGTCAACCGGACGTTCTTCGATTCCTATGACACGGCCGCGCCTCAGCTTTTGCAAGCGGTGGCGGACCCGAACAACAATCTCGCGGTGTTTGTTTGGAAGTCGGCTTCATCATCTCAGCTCCTGTTCGATACGGCCTTGGCTTACAACTACGTGCTGCAACGCTGGGCGCCGTTGTCGATTACCGGCGAAGCCTTGGCACAGTTGGCGGCGCCGGGCCTGACGATGGAAGCTCTGGACGCCATAGCGCCGGGATCGCAGACCATCTCAGGAGCCGCAGATAACGGTTCTGGGCTGATCCGCCTGACAGTCGGCTCAACGAGCGGATGGGCGACTGGCAACTATAAAACGATTTCCGGGGTGACCGGCACCACGGAAGCCAACGGCACGTGGAAAATCACGGTCGTTGATTCAACGCATATCGATCTGGCGGAAGATACGGATGGCACGGCCTCGGTCTTCACCAATGCTTACGTGTCGGGGGGCGTCGTTGGCGGCAACCTCGATGCGCTGACGTTCTCGCTCGATACGATCAACATCGCCTCACCTCCGGCCTTGTCGTGCTGTGACAGCAATCACCAGATCGGAACCTTCACCGGAGATGCGGTCGAAGCAACGCTGGAAACACCGGAGCAGAGCGGCAAAGGCGTTCGGCTCAGAGTTCAGGGGTTCACGCCGATTACCGATGCATCGGACGTGCGGGGCACGTTGGGCAAGCGGGAAAACCTCAACGCGGCGCGGACGTACTTGCCTGAAACGACGATGAACGATGAGGGCTTCTGCCCGATGATCTGGTCCACGCGATATGCGCGGGCAAAGATACGGATTCCAGCGGGACAGGTGTGGACCTTTGCGAGCGGCGTCATTCCGAGCGCCGTCCCGGATGGGAGCCATTGATATGTCGGGCAACTGTCCAGCATCGAGCGAAAAAGACCCCGTTCGGCTTTGCCGCGCGATCCGCGATCTGTTCTCGGGCCGTGGAAATGCGGCCGGATCATTTGCTCTGACCGCATCAACAACGTCAACCACGGTGACGGCGCCGAACTGCGGTGCGGACAGCGAGATTTTCTTGCAGGCCAAGACGGCTCATGCGGCGGCGGAAGTGGGGAACGGCACGATTTACATTTCTGCCATTGCTCAGGGTCAGTTCACCGTCACGCACGCCAGCAACAGCCAGACGGATCGGACTTTTGCTTACAGGATTGGCTCATGATCGAAGTCGTTCAAATTCCGATGAGCATGGTCGGGGCGATGCTCCCGCACCTTGGTCCGCATCTCTTGCGGGGCGCAGCGGCGGAACCGGAAGCCGTCGATATCAAGGACTGCATCGATCGCATCGTCGATGGCCGCATTCAGATGTGGGCCATCATGACGCCGAAAGAAATCCATGCCGCGTTTTTGACGTCGGTGCTTGAGGACGGCGAAGACTTGTCCCTCGACGTTTACGGGCTCGGCGGGGCGGGGATTCTTCGCTGGGGCAAGCTGATCTCGGAGCGCATGACGAGCTTCGCCAAGTTCAACCATTGCAGCCGGATCATCTTCAGTGGCCGTAAGGCTTTGCTGAAGGCGTACGACGGTGTGCGGATTATCGGCGTTCGACCGGATGGGCTCTATCAATTTCAAAAGGATGTGGCCTGATGTCTAAAGGTGGCGGCAGCAAGACCCAAACGCAGGTCACAAAGTCCGAGCCGTGGGGACCGGCGCAGTCTTACCTGAAAGATTATCTCTCTCAGGTCGGGTCGCTCAATCCCGGTGGCGCGACGGCGGCGCAGAACACTGCTTTCAACCAGCTCGAAGCCAATGCCAACGCCGGCAACCCGTTCACGGCGGGGATTACCGGCGCGGCGAACGGTGCGCTGAACTACGACAACGGCGATCAGGTCGGACTGCTGAAAGACGCCTATGGCACGCTGCAAGGCAACCTCGGAGACTACGCCTCCGGTAAGTATCTCGATGTGGGCAATAATCCGCAAATCCAGGCCGCTCTTAAAGTCGCAGCGGATGATGCGCAGAACCGCATCAACCAGATGTTCGCCGGATCGGGCCGATCTTTCTCCGGCGCGAACCAGGGCGCTGTTGCACGCGGTGTTACATCGGCAACGGCGCCCATTCTGTTGAACGAGTTCAACCAGCAGCAGCAGAACCAGATCAATGCCGCCAATTCGATTTATAGCGCGGGCGCCAATACCGCATCCGGCACATCGGCACTGGACACCACGAAGGCGAATATCAACGCGGCGGGTGTGCCACTTTCACAAGCTGCACTCGATGCGCAGAACTACGGCCCAAACCAGATTTTGAGCTTGGAGCAGCAGCAGCAACAGTTGCCCTATCAGAACCTCTCGCTCTTGCAATCATTGCTGCTGCCAGCGGCGGGATTGGGAGGCACGTCGAGTAGTTCGGGTTCGGGGAACCAGTCCGAATACGGCATCACCTCGTCGGGTGTTGGTGCGGGTATCGGGGCTCTCGGAGCGATCCTGGCCTTGTCCGATGAGAACGCCAAAGAGGACATCGAACCCGTCGGCATGTTGGCCGATGGGCAGCCGATCTACCGTTACAGCTATAAGGACGATCCGACTGGAGCGACGCATATCGGTCTGCTGGCGCAAGAGGTCGAACAGACGACGCCGGAAGCGGTCGGAGAGTTCGGCAACGGCCTGAAGGGTGTTGATTACGACGCAGCGACACGCACCGCAGCGGCGATGGTCCGGCATGCGGCTCAGACGCGAGGCAAAGCGGCATGAACATCTCTGACCTCTTGGCGAGCCTTGCAAGCGGCAAGGGCTTGAACATCACACCTGGTAATCCAGCGATGGATTTGACGCAGCTTGTGTCTCAGGTCGGACAGGGCGGGGCACCGCAAGCGGCGATGCCGATGGTCCCGAGCATGCCGACATCACAACCGGCTGCACTTCCTGGCGCTCCGGTTGGCGCGATGAACCTTGACCCGCAGGCGCAAGCCTCGAACGCGGCTCAGACAGGCGGCGGCTACATGAATCTTGGATCAGGATTGCAAGGCAATCTCAGAACACCACAGCCGCCTCCTGAAACGGAACTGACGGCGCCGAAAGGCACGTCACCGATTACAACGGGATCAATTGCCCCGGCTTCAACACCTCAATCAGCACCGCCGATGGCGCTTGGCGGATCGCAGACACCGGATTTCAGTCATTCGTTCGGAGAAGGACTGATCAATGTCGGGAATGCGCTGCAGGGAAGGGGTGTGGAAGACCTCAATGCCGACACGTTGAGCAAAAACGCCACCTATGCCGCTTTGATCAAGAAGGGCATCGACCCAACAACGGCCGAAGCGGTTGTACGGAATCCGTCGCTGATGAAGTCCGTCATTCCGACCGTGTTCGGAGGTGGGAAGTACGGCAAGCAAGGGACGGTGTTCCAAGATCCAGCTTCGGGGCAGTTCTTCACGGCTCAGTTCGCAGAAGACGGCACGCGCTTGATCACGCCGTTGACGACAGCCGGCGGAACCGCACTGGAGCCATCGCGCGGTGTGAAAACGGTCGATACCGGAACGGGAACTCGGATCGTCAGCGGAGCCACGGGCAACGATCTTCGCGAGATTCCGAAAGACCTCGCAGGCGCCGAGACAGCAAAGGTGGTCGGACGCGAGACGGGCGAAGGGCAGATGAACCTGCCGAAGTCGAAGATCGCGCTTGAGCAGGCGAAGATTCAGAACGACGTTGTAACTGACAACATCGACAAGGCGATTAAGGACGCTGATGGTTACACGTCCGGCTTAACAGGTGCGGTCACAAGCAACATTCCGGGCACGAAGTCTTATGACCTCGCCAACACCTTAAACACGGTCAAGGCGAACCTCGGCTTCGATAAGCTGCAAGACATGCGCAACAATTCGCCAACTGGTGGTGCGTTGGGGCAGGTGTCGGAGATGGAAAACCGGCTGCTACAGTCGGTGTGGGGCTCGGTCGAGCAATCTCAGTCGCCGGCTCAGTTGAAAGCCAATCTCGGCAAGATCAAACAGCTTCGCCAGCAATACCAATCCCTCAAGAAGCAGGCTTACGATCAGGACGTGGCACGCTTCGGCAAGGCGAACGTTCCAGACCCGGAAACGGGGCAGCTTCCACAGTCGGCGGCGCCGCAAGCAGCAGCGCCAGAAGCGCCTAAGAGCGGCAATTACCGCTTCAATCCTGAAACCGGAACTTTGGAGCCAATGGAATGACGATCAGGGTCACGTCTCCCACTGGCGCGGTGGTGGAGTTTCCGGAAGGGACGGATGCGGGAACGATTTCGAACGCGATGCGTCAACTCCCGAGCCCCGATCCGAAACTGCCAGCGCAACCGCAAGCCACAGCGCCGCCAACACCAGCAGCCGCCCCCACAGCAGACGTGAATCCGGTTGCTGACGTTGCCAAATCTGCCGGCATCGGTCTTGCGCAAGGCGCGATCGGTCTCGCAACCCTGCCAGGCAATCTCGAATCTCTCGGACGTTTGGGGATCGATAAGGCAGCGGAAGGTCTCGGTTTCGAAGATCCGGGGTTGTCGGAGCGGACGTTCCTGCCAACGGCTGCGGACGCGCAAGGAGCCATCGAGAAG
>Ga0256787_1000109_pt1 | contig 18239 bp, 45 predicted proteins | sample MC6MC0938MT_FD_189994 | JGI IMG/M metagenome (GOLD analysis project Ga0256787, IMG submission 189994) | Metatranscriptome of enriched soil aggregate microbial communities from Iowa State University, Ames, United States - MC6-MC0938-MT... | ecosystem: Environmental > Terrestrial > Soil >... | reverse complement strand
ACAATTTCTTGTTGCAAGAAGAGGGTATAGACCCTAGTGTTATTGATAATATGAAACACTATTTGGGACAGCGAATATATAAAGAATGGCATCAAAGTAGTATGAAACGATTTTCCACTAGAAAAAGAAATGCTTTAAAACAAACGTCATTTGGAGATGTCAAAGACATTTACAAACCACGGGTGTCTGACTCTTATGAAAAAGAAATGGAACAGTTATATAATATTTTTGTTCGTTCAAAAAAGTTGTCGGTAAACACGATCTAATAAAAGAATAATATATATAAGTACACGTTTACCGACAAAATATTTATAGTGGCTTTTATCATATAAAACATACTTTAATCACTCATGCTTCGTGATATAAAGCATGTTTGACTCTCGATGTATCGAGAGTCTTCCATTTTAAATTTAATTTATTTTTCATAGTTGACACTATCAATCTAGTATAGTACACTATTAGTATCACAGTATATTCCTACAGCGTTATATCGACTGACAATGATAAATTAATCATGGCAACATTATAATGCTTTCAGGAATATGCTACAATTAAAACTAAGGAGGAAATAATAATGTATTTAACAATGAGAGCTTGGTTGCATCAATTAAATAAGATGTCATGGGAGTTTGAAGCTGGAGACGAAGCTGTATTCTACTCTTCTAAGAAAGGAATTGCAGAGTGGTGTAAAATAGGAGAAATTTATGCAGATATTATGTATGAGATTGGAAAGAAAGATATCAATAATAAAAAAATATTCACTAATGATATCGTTAAAGTTGAAATTTATAACACAGACCATGATGAACCTATTCTTGTTAAAAGAGTAGTTGGAATTGTAGAATTTTCAGAGGGTATATTTGATGTGGTCTATTATTCTAAAGAAACAGGCTCTAGAATATGGTCTGGTGTAAACGCAGAAGAGTTTTTAGCAGGTACTTATACAAAGTGGGAAGTTTTGGGAGACACTTATAGAACTCCAGAGTTACTACAAAAATGTATAGAATATTAGGAAGTAGAAACACATGACAAAATCAACATTTGAATTTAATGAAGAGCTGTATAATTTTTTATTAGAAAATGAAGTTTTAATGTATCACCATAGAAATAGATTAGAGTTCGGTGTACATGTATATTTTATAGAAATAGGATATTTTGTTGAAATTGTAGGAGACTATATTCTAGACGATGGTGGTATTGATTTAAATCTCAACAATAAACATACTGTATATATACCGCTAGAAAATATTTTCATGAACAGTAATTACAGTATCATGGAATACAAAGAATGCTTCGATGAGTATGATATTAAGCGCTATAAAGAATCAATAGAAAAATTTGACAGAGGAGAGATTTGATATGATTATCGGTTACAATTACACAGAGAAAGAAGAAACAATTTTAAACAATATTGCTGAAGAAGTTTATGAGCTTGGTTTAGTTTTACGACAGGAGATAGAAAAAAATTCATTTTCTATTGCTAAAAAAGATATAGCTAATCCCATGTTCTTCTTTAATATAAAAGAAATTGGAAAAGATTATACAGGAACTGTGTATTTTAAAGCAGTTAATACAGGTATATTCACTTCAAAGCAAATTAAAGGAGCTCTGGAAATTGTTAATGAGCATTTATATCAATATGAGCAGGAGAAACTAATATGACAAAGCCATATGTTAATACAAAGATTATCAATGGATATGATAACATTCCAAAATGTATTTACAATAAAAATATTACCTTATTTGTAAAATTTGATGATGGCTCCACAATAAGTAGTGATATTTGGCAAGTTCTAGGTAAAAGAATATTAAAAATCTATGATGGAAACTATGATGAATATGTAAAAGTTGTAGTAGACCCAGAAGATATTATTATATTACTAGAGACAGGGTGGGAATAATTATGACATGTACAATTGGATTAATTCATGAAGGTGTAACATATATTGGTGCAGATAGCTTAGGTTCGAATGGTTATACAAAAAAGGTGAGAAATGATAAAAAGCTATTTAAATCGAAAGACATTGAAAGTGGGTTATTTGGATTTGCTGGCTCGTACCGAATGGGACAGTTATTAATGTACGCAAATGGACTACTAGATAGACGAGATGAACAAAATATTAATCATGAATATCTAGTGACAAAATTTATTCCTAATGTTCGAAGCCTGTTTCAATCTCAAGGATTTGAAAGAAACAATTCAGGCGAGGCAGAAGGTGGAGTGTTTATTCTAGGTATTAAAGATAAACTATATGGAATATATAGTGACTATCAAGTTGCAGAATCTTCTTATAACTATTTAGCAATGGGCTCAGGGGAGTGTCATGCTCTTGGCTCACTCCATACAACAGAAGACTTAGACATGAAACCGGAAGAACGAATTATTAAGGCTTTGCTAGTAGCACAGGAATTTGCAGTAGGGGTAGAAGCTCCGTTTTATATTATGAATACTAAAGATAATACAGTATTAAAATACGATAGAAATGGTAGCTTGGTAGAATAATATTATATAAATAGGAGAGAATAAATATGGCAATCAAAAAACAGATAATTATATTATCGGTGGTTTATGATGAAGAAGAGACTTTTCACTATGATGAAGAAAAGACTTATGAAAAGGATTTTATAGCAGCTTTAAACCATGAGTTTTATAATATTGATGGTTTAATGGAGTGGGATACTAAAGTTTTAGAAGAAATAGAGTTGACATCCGACATTACAGATGATACAATTGAAAAAGTAAGAAAGAATTGGAAGGGGAGTAATCAATGAATGAAAATCAAAAGGATGCTATTAATGAAGTATTGCATAAGTACAATGGTGATAAAGCTCAGCTGATAGATGACTATTATGATGACTGGTATAGAGCAGTTTACCTAGTAAGTTTTAGTATGAGTATCTATTCTGACAAACTATATAAAGTTGCAATTAAACCTGATGAATTGGTAAAGTATTTGTTTACAAGTGAAAATGCAAATAAAAAAATAAAAATTCCTATAGAACTATACAGATTATTTGAAATGGCAAGGTCTAGTGGAGATATAAATTGGGAGGATGTACTACTATCTCAACATGCAACAGCATTCTACAGTAATTCGAAAGAGACTTCTGCTATGAATCCTGACTTTTTATTTTCATTGAAATATTCTCCTATTGAAATAGCGAAGTTTATTCTTGGTGATTATGAGGTGCAATATCCAGAAATAAAAGAAGGGGATATTGTAGTTTCTACCAGTAACAGTTGTGATATTCGCCATGTTGAAGGTGCTGATGATGAATGTATATTATTAGTAAACGGCAAGCAGGATAAATCTTATATACTACCAAAAGAGCTAGATAAATTCTGGTCTGAATGGAGAATCTTGTGTAAAAAAGAAAATAGAGAGGATGTTTAATAATGTTGAAATTTATTGGCTCTGGGAGTGCGTTTAATACGAAACTAGGTAATACTTCTGCGTATTATAAAGTTGGAAATCAGATGTTGCTGATTGATTGTGGTAGCAATATTTTTCACCGCATTAAGGAAAATAATTTACTGGAAGGTATCGAGCACATCCATGTATTGATAACTCATGCTCATGCAGACCACGTTGGCTCATTAGCTGACTTGATTCTTTATTCATACTATTCTCATGGAGAATTTGCCAAGAATAAGATTACAGTTTATTCCCCCAAAGATACTAAAGTTCATAAAGTATTGAAACACAATGGATGTGTTGAAGAACTTCATTTTACAGCTCATGATTTAGAAAATGATTATGCTGAAATTGAATCCATGTCTATTGATGTTGTTTTTAATAAGAGTAGTCATGTTAAGGAATTAACATCTTATTCTATCAACCTAATTTTCAGTAATACAACATCGATATTCTACTCTGGAGATATCAGTGAATTAAAAAAAGATGTAATTAACTACATTGAAAGTAGCAATTATACCAGCACAGATATTGCTTATATTGACACATGTAAGGCTGATTATGATGGCAATGTACATTTATCTTTACGCAAATTAAGCGAAGTGATAAAACCAAAGTATCGTTATAAGATATGGTGTATGCATTTAGACGAAGGATTTGTTCGTGAAGAAGCTGAAGCACTAGGGTTTAATGTTGTAAAGAATGAATTTCAGGGGTGGTAATATGCAATTACAAGAAGCTATTAAACAATTTAAAGATACAGATAAAATAAAAATAATATATTATGAACGACCAATATTTTTATATGACGGATGTTTCTCAACCGTGCTATTTGAGGGATATGCCGAAGAGTATAAAAGTAGAAAAAGCCCAATAGCCCCTCATTATATCGTTACTAAGATATACTACAATGAACCATTAGACAAGTGGATTATCAGAACAGAATGGACGAAAGAGGTAGACTAATATGAGAATAATTGTTAACAACGAACATGAACAAAAGCTCGTAGAAACTTTTTTAGAAATGCTACACGAAGAGATGCTAGATACAATTAAAATGAAAGACGAGGAATTAGCCTCTAGCATGGATTCCTATTTAGACCCTGATGACTACGATTTCTTAGTAGATGGTATTTATCACGCAATAGTTACTGTTAGTGATGCTGTAAGACCAATGACCATTGAGCCACACAATATTATGGGAGTATGTGCATCCTGTGGCAAACAAACTTCTGGCACTATAGACGGCATGGATATTGACTATGCTGATTTTATACACATGACAAAACCAGAGAGTCTCGACTCTTGGAGATGTGAAACTTGCTTCCATGGAGAGGAATAGTATATTTTTAGACTATCAAAATACAAAATAGGTGTAGCAATGTTGTAAAAATGGCTATTTATTGTATAAATAACAGTATTTTTGATGAAAAATAGATAAAAAATACGCAAAATTTTTAAAAAATAGCCCATTTTAGATAAAAAATCGCTCAAAATTAAGAAAAAATAAGTAAAAAGACACTGTTTTCTCATCATATAAGAAAATTAAGCTTTCTTTCAGGTTTTTTTATATAAAAACTAGGATAAGGTTCGATTATGGATAGCTGTTGCATTTTAGTGTAAAATTACCCCTACAAACATACCATAAGCAAGAGATTTAGTAGGGTTGATTTTATCCTATTTTTAAATAGAAAACCAACGAGAGCTATGATAGCAAATACATCGTGTTTACGAGAGCAAAAACGATAGCTGAAAGGAGGTGTTTAGTCATGATTTATCTTGGATATGTTTTAGGAATGTGGTTGTTAATTGGACTGTTTTATTTTATTCATATCATGTATGTTGACCAACTGTGGGATATTTTACAAGAAGAAAAAGAATTGGTTTCTGAATCAATGACATCTGGTAAAGAGTTTTATATGATGATATTAAAAAATAAAATTAATTTCTTTGCTGTGTGTTTATTATCTGGTGTTATTTTAATCAGTATTGAAATTTCAATAAGAATTAAAACAAATAAGAAAAGGAAGAGATAATATGATATATGATATTTTTAAAGTAGAAATGGTTAACAGCAAGGAATACTATGTTGCATTTTCATATGACAATTCTTGGTATAGCTGTGGTTCACGAATAGGAAATCTCTTAAAACTCAAAGGTATGTGGGGAGTAGAGACAGATAGCGTAGTCTATGATAAAAAGAATATTGTCAAAAACATTAGAGAAGAAGTAGAATACATTATCACGAATCACATTGTATCAGTAGAGCTTGTAGAAACTATAACTATGGAATAAAAAAGGGTTGACTTTCGTCAGCCCTTTTATTATAATAGTTATATAATGAAAAGGAGAGATAATAAATGTGGAATGTGTATTATAAAGGAGTTCTAATTTCAGAATTCGAAACTGAAGAAGAGGCAGTAGAATTTGTAATTGCTATCTATGGAATAAACGCTTATAATGGTAGAGAGGTAACTGTAGAAATGGAAACGATATAAATTAAAATAGGAGAGAGTGCTATGAAGAAACTGAGATGGAAAGCAGTATTAAAATCTAAAGGATATAGACGCAATAAAAGATGGGACTACTGGAAAAATATAAAGAATAATAATATGATATTTGAAGAAGAAGTTAGAAAAGACCATCTGTTGCGTTGGATAGAGTTTCAAGAAGCTCCAGACTGCGAGTATTGTAGCGGTTCAGGTTGGGAAAGTACAGATGGATGGCATCATGGTTGTACAGGATGTCAAGGAAGTGGTAAAGACCATGACTAAATTTATAAATAAACTAAGCTTTATAGTCCTTAGCTTTTTAACAGGATTGTTGTTCTTTACTCTTATTGGTGGGTTTGGCTTTTTATTTTTTAACTATGCTGAGGAATTAACTCTCTTTGGTGTAGTAGTGATACTATTTATATTTACTACATTCTTTGGAATGAAAATTCTTGACAAGTTTAAACGATAACATTTAGGAGGAACTAATATGATTATTTATTTAGAAGACTCATTGAAAAGCTATGATAATTCAGTATTATTTCGAATTGACATCTATGGAGAGGAAGATGATTATGAAACACTATTTACAGGAACAAGAAATGATATCATGAAAAAGGATTTAAGAGGATTGGTTGTTGATTTTATAGAAGAAGAAAATAATATAGTACGCATCGTTGCGTATTATTAAGGGGGAAGCAAAGTGAAGTTAATAGACATTATGAATACAGTAAACGACGGTTATCATCAAATAAGAGTAATAAATAATAAGTATTTATATTGGTCTGGAATGAGATATGAATGGAGAGGACAAGGAGCAGAAGACAGAGTTTTAAACGTATCTGCGATAGACTGTGTACTATGGATTGTAATAAAAGAGGAGGAGTTAATATGATTAGTAGTGTTGAATTAGTAAAGCAAACAAAAGAAAAGTTTGATAACGGAGAGTATAATTGGAATTATGAACAACTTGACTTACAACTAGAAAAAATGCTATTATTAGAATGGAAGATTAATTTTACAAAGAAAACAGTAAATAAGAATAAATTAATAAAACAGTTAAAGGCAATGCATAGCAGTGTTGACAATATTGTATATAATAGTAATAAATACTCCTTATTCGGATGGCTATCAAAAAAGCTGGATGAAAAAATGGAAGCAGCTATAAATGAGAACGTGAATTATTTATTATCTAATTTAAAAATCGTCAAATAGGAGGAATAATATGATTTGCTTAAAAGAATTTGTAGATAAGATTGATATAGGTAAAAGCAATGTAGAAATTTATTTTCCAAACACAGTATGGACAGTAAGCGAATTATTGAATAATAATAAGGGGTATGCATTAGATTCTTATTATGTGAAGGAAATTGATATAGAACTTAATTTATCTGTATATGTACAGCCAAAAGAAAAACCAGATAAAACTAAAAGACCTACCGGAGAGGCTATGACAGAAGGATGGAATGATAAGAAAGAGCCATTCTTTACTGGATATAAACATCCAAACTATTTTAAATTAGAAGGAGGTAATTAGATGGGAGCTTTTATTGCTAGGCAACCAAATGGCTTATTATGTAGATTTTCAAGTATCGTTGATTGTGTTACCCATTATAATTTTACAGATGAAGAGTATTTAAATAATTGCACAAAAAGCATAATTAGCAGAGAAGATGCACAGGATACTCTAGATAATCACCTTCTACCATTTAGTGAAGTTGTTGATAGAATGATTCCACGGAACACCACCGAAGAAGAAATTAAAGAATACTATAAGGAAGTGGGTTGGACTAAATGATTAGAATTACAAAAGAAGATTTTGATAAGGTATTAAGAGTCATGAGAGAAATTGGGATAGACTACAAAGGCTTTGGAGGAGCCATTGGTGGATGTTACAGCTTCTGGATAGGAAAAGAAAAGTTTGCACATCATCAGTTTGAATATGAAGAGTACTATGAGATGAATGAAAAATATTATAATAAATATATACAAATTGCAAACATGGGAGGTCGATAAACCTTGTTCAAAGAGAGATTAAGAAAGACAGGTAAAACTATTCTTGAGCAGATTATAATTCCAGTTACAATCTGGATAACTGGAATTATACTAGTTGCTACAATACTAATTAAAACTCCTACATTCATGATTGTAGCATCACTGATCGCATTGACAGTAATCATAATGATATTATTGATAGCACTATGTGTGTTTATACATTGGCTATTTATTGAGCCGTTTAAAAAAGGAGAGTAAACAAATGGAGAAGTGGGTTGAAGAAAATACAATACTATTAGGAAAAACTGGTAGTCATGCCTATGGTACTAATATTGAAACAAGTGATGTTGATTATAAGGGAATTTGCATTCCTCCAGTAGAATATTTTTTAGGGTTAAATAGTTTTGATGGATACGATAAAACTGGAGGAAAGAATTATAAAAACACTCAAGATGATATAGATATTACTATACTTCATATTAATAAGTTTGTAAGAGACGCTATGGCGGGCGTTCCTAACAATCTTGAGCTGTTATTTTTGGACGAATATATTACTTTAGATAAATTTGGAAAAGAACTGGTTGACATGCGAGAAGAATTTATTAGTAAGCAAATTATTAAAAAATATGGTGGCTATGCAAAATCCCAAGCAAAGAGAATGGTAGAGTATAGGCCAAATAAAGGTAGAAATGAATTAGTAGATGAATATGGCTACGATACAAAATTCTTTATGCATACTATTAGACTATTACAAACTGGAACAGAATTATTAGAAACAGGAACAATGACAACAAAAAGAAAAAATGCTGAAGAACTAATAGAGTTGCGAAAAGGGAAATACAGTTTAGATGATGCTGTAAAATATATTGAAGATTGGGATAACAAACTGTACGAAGCGTATAAATATAGTGCTGTCAGAGAAAATGTAGACAAAGAAAAAATTAATAAATGGTTAGTAGACTTTAATATGAGAAGAATCAAGGGTTGACAAGTATTGAAATGTAGTTTAAAATAAGATTATATTAATGAATGGAGGTATTAGAATGCCAAAATATGAATTGAGTATTACTAAAAACTATGCACCAGACTGGACTTTATCTAACGCAATACGAGAATTATTTCAAAATGCTTTAGACCAAGAGACAGTTTGTCCAGACAATCCAATGTCATGGAACTACGACAAAGAAACGCAGATTATGACTATTAGCAATGCAAAATCTAAATTGGAAACGAAATCTCTTCTTCTTGGGTCTACAACCAAAGTAGACAATGATGATACTATTGGCCAATTCGGAGAAGGATATAAAATTGCTACACTAGTACTAACTAGACTAGGAAAACGTGTTACTATTTTTAACTATGGAGCTAAAGAAGTGTGGCACTCTTATTTTAAATACTCAAAGAAATATGATGCAGAAATATTAATGTTTGATGTTGATAAAAAATTCCCATGGACAAAAGTTCCAGATAATGATTTAACTATTAAAATCAGCGGTATTACAGAGGAAGAATTTAACATCGTAGTAGATTCTAATCTACACATGCAAGAGAATTATACACATATTGAAAGTGAACAAGGGCAGATACTATTGGATGACCACATGAAAGGCAGAATGTTTGTTAATGGATTGTACATTATCACTGACAGTTCTTTTGAATACGGTTATAACTTCAAACCATTTTATATTGAATTAGACAGAGACCGTAGATTAATTCCTTATTTTGAATTGAAGTGGGTAACTTCTAAAATGTGGACTAGTAATCAGAGTTCTGAAGCAACAGAGATTGCTACAAAACTACTGGAAAAAGGGGCAGTAGATGTTGCATTCATAAGAGAATCATCTCACGGTAAGGCACAGTTAGATGCCATATCAAATAATGTAATGAATAATTTTATTTCAAATTATGGTGAAAATGCTGTTCCAGTGTATCGACAAGAAGATGCAGAGAAAGTTCCGGATACACATCGCCCTATCATAGTACCTGAAACTGTAGTAAAAGCTATTACGTATAATGTAAATTATACCCCCGTGGAGCAAGTTAAAGAACCTACTTTTATTGAGAAACTTGAAGAGTGGCTAGACAAATATGGCGGTAATATCAAACGTGATGCTAGACGTGATTTAATAGGAATTATCAAAGAGGAAAAGGAGAAGCAGGATGATTAGATTAACCGTAGAAGATTTTATTGAGCTAAGTCGTGGTACTATGTATATAGTATTAGAATATGGAGACGATATTGTGTGGGAGGGATTCACTTCAGACTGGTTAGGAGAATACGAAGACGAAGTGATTTTAGGAATAAAAATAGTTCACGATAATGAAGATGTAATATTATATATTTAGGAGGAGTTATATTATGACTGTAAGACACTGGTGTGAAATTAATAGCTACGATACAAGCTTTTTGATTAAAGACAAGGAGAACGCAACATGGTATAGCTGTGCACATACAGATCATATACCTAGTGAATTAGCAGATAAGAAAATAAAGGGATGGTATATGGGAGATAATATATTAATATTAGTAGTATAGATGATAGGAGAAACCTATGAAAAGACCAAGGAAAAATGTACTATGTGTAAAGAGACATCATAGTCTAACTGTTGGTAGAACATATTCAATACTGGAGGTAGAGGAAGACGGTTTTTGGGTATATGGTGATAATGGTTATATTATATATGTCAAAAATCAATATTTTAATATGGACGGAGGTACAATATGCAATTAAAAGAAATGCAATTAAAAGAATTGCTAAGGCTGTTTTCATATAGTATGAGTTTTACCATTGAGATAGAAGCAACAAATGAATATATTTATAGAGAAGGATATGAAGATTATCCAGATGAAATTGATAGCTACGCAGATTATTATATAGAAGGAATATATGACAGAGATGGTGGAATGGTTATAATGATAGCTGAATACGAAGATAAATAAGACCTTCGGGTCTTTTTGTAGTTGACAGGATATAAATTTTAAAGTAGAATAGTATTATAGAGGAGGAGATACTGTGGATAAATCCTATTATGTAAAACTTATAACAGATGACGATGTTTATCATCGTGGCAGAATACTGGTAAAAGATTATAATTGTCTTTTAGACTGTAGAAGCGATAAGAGTAGCGCACTGCTTCATAAGGAAGATAAGACTATAATATTGTCTAGGTATAGGATTAAAGAGTGGATTAGTGTAGAGGAATATTAATATAAAGGAGGAGCAAGTATGAAGCTAAAAAAATTTGTCAGCGTTTTTAAGTATAGTCTAGAAGAGTGGCATATTAGAGAAGAAGGAGATTATAGCACATTCTATTACAGAGGTTGGGGAAGTAAAGGCATCCCCGAGGGTTTATTGGATAAGAAAATAGCATATGTAAATTCCGGAGGTAGAATTGAAGTGGTGTTAAAGAGAGGAGAAACAATATGAAAACGACAATTATTGATGCCGTAGAAAATATTCCTGCGTGCGAAGAAGGAAAAACATTAATACTGTTTTATGAAGACGGAGAAGTTGTAGCAACACAAGATTGGGCGGTACGAGAGCGTATAGAAATATATAATTACAATAAAGAATGGCATGATTATTATTTAAAGGTAGGAATAGTTAAAATTGTTGTATTGGAGGAAGAGAATGTATAAATGTATAAAAGAGCATTGGTCGTTTGTTTATAAAATCAATAATCTAGAAATACCGCTAGAAAGAAAGATTGAAAAGGACTCTGTGTGGGTGAGAATACTGGGAGATGTCGGTGGTGGAGACTATACTATTAGACTAAGAAGTGAAAATGGAATATTAGTATTAGATATGACTGAGGAAGAATTTGAAGAATATTTTGTTAGTATGTAGTGAAATTAAGGAGGTAAAGTAGATGACACTAATTATAATCTGTGTCATTGCCCTGATAAGTCTAGGAATATTGACAATGATTAATGAATATGGAAAAGGAAACATACTATTAGCAGTTGGTGGGTTTATTATGTTAGTTGTAGGATTAATGATTTGTTTACTGCTCAGTATATTAATGATAGGATGACTAAGGATTGGCTTAAGCCTTTCCTTTTTTATATGGGCAAAAATAAAAGACCGAATTAACGGTCTATAATAGTGCTGATATTAGAGTTATTGCTGTTATTGTAAATACAGCCCCTCCAAATATATAAATAGGAAATTGCATATGCTGTGGAAGTTGATGTGCTGTAGATAATATAATTATAGAGCATATAAACATTAAAACAAATAATAAGAACACTATACTTCACCTTCCCAGTTGCCTAGGATGATATATCTAGCTTTGATGTTATCCATATTGACTTCCAGAGGTGTGTAGCGATCAGTATATGCGCTATCTGGATTTACCACATGGAACTGTATGAAAACATATCCATTAAAATAGTAGAGCTCTTTGTAGTCTGTAGTTTCAAGTAAAATTACATCTCCCTCTTTCAGTGATGATGAAACCAGTTCTGTAAAAGATAAGGGTGTGTTTTCGTATAGCGCAAAGAATCGTGATGAAATTAAATCTAATACTGCGTTCATAATAATTCCTCCTTAAGTGTAATATGGTATTAACTGCATACTTATTGGAAACTCTCCTGAGAAATAAGCTCCTAATTTGTCCCAATAGGCTTTATTGGTTTCAATGTGGCGTACAATATCTATAGCTGTATCATGAGAGTGTAGATATGAGCCTAAGTCATACAAGTCTATCTCTTTCGCATAGGTAATGTGAATTATACCCGCTCCTACTCTGTATTCATAGTCCAATGCTAAGTATCCCTTTTCAGTAAGTATTGCATGGCGCAGTTCTTGTAAATGCATAATAGCTCCTCCTTTAATAGTATAAGAATATTATAGCATATGATTTTGATGTTGACAAGTGGTAAATTATAGAGTAGAATAAGAGTATAATATAGAGGGAGATGATTGTATGTACACAAAAAACCAAGAGTATTACAAAAATGGATTGAAAAATATTAATAGCAAGATATTACTAAAAGGTAAGATAGATGGTGTAGGGATAGTCAAACTGTTAGAACTGTGTGACAAATATTTTCATATTCATATAGAAGAGTCTATATACAGTAATGGGCGTGAAGATGCAGAATGGTATGACATAGAAGGGATAGAATATGGTTGGCTTTGGATGAGATGTGAAGATGCGAAAGGTAATTTTGATAAGAAGAAAAATAGTGAAATACTAAAAAAGAAAATTAAGCAAGTTGTTAAAGATATTTGGTATCAAAAGAAAGAGGATAGCTATGATGATGTATATTATGCGTATACTAAAATGGAGGGTGTAGAAGTATTTAGGATATACAATCAGTGTAATAGTGGAATAGAATATAACTTTGTATTCTCACATAAGGAATTGAGATAGAAGATTGGCTGAATTATAATGTAGGAAAGGAAGATGATTTATGATTGAGAAGATTACAGATGCATATTTATTATGTACGGGTGGAAATGAAGAGATAGAGGAATATACTTGGATGCTCACTAATAGCAAAGGAGAGAAAGTAACTAGTGTTACATTAAACTACTATGAGCCAGAAGAATTGATTGGTAGAAAAGTGATGATATTAATAGATGGAATCATATTAATGTGAAATAGAAAAAGGGGAAATATGAGAGTTGGCTGATGCTGACTCTTTTTTAATTGGAAGAAAAAAGAACTCCGAAGAGTTCTCGTAATTATCCTAGTAAGTAAAATAACATTATAGCAACAACAAATAAACTTAATATGAGTGCATATGTGCCAATGAAAAACCAACGTGATGAAATACTGCTACGTTTCTCTTTATCGCTCATTGATAAACACCACATGCTGAATATGAATAATACAATAGATAGTGTAAGATAAATCATAACTCTCCTCCTTTGTTATAGTGGAATTATAGTTAGGTTAGGGTGATACTGTTGTGAGACTACTGTGATACTATAATAATTATAGCATAGTAGAAGTGTGATTACAAGTAGGATGATGGGATGATGGGATGATAGGATAGCTATAGGATAATGGTAGTAGGATAGAAGGTGAAAAATTTAATGGTGTGAACGTGTAGGTGGTAGCGAGATATTCAGAAAAAAGTCAAGCAAAATATTGTAAATATACCCCCATCAATCTAGACGAACAAAACCTTTTCCTATTGCTCGGGCCATTAAAAATCGTCCTGATAATTTGCATTATGCGGACGTTTTGAGGATTCTCAAGATTTTCGAGATTTTTAACTTTTTGGTGATTTCCATCACTACACAAGACCATTCTCGTTCATAAGATTGAAAATAAGTAAATAGGTAAATAATCCTAATTTAAAAAGTTATAAAAATGAGAACACCCGTTCCCATTCCTTTTCCCTTTCCAAAAACATGGGGGCATTGCTCTTTTTTTTATCACGTGCACGTCTTTCGTTACTATAACAGAAGCGTGTGAGCGGAGCACTTACACTCACCACCACCCACTCACATTCATCATCCTATTCTTTCCAACTTCTTACCTACTATCCATCATCAATTTTCCCTTATCTCACCTATCCTATCTATCCAACCACTTATCCACAATCTTATTCACACTATCCACAATTCACCTATCATCCTATCCATCTCACATCCAATTCACTCATTTCCTATCGCATCCCATTTTTCCATTTTCGGATTTTGATTTTCCATTTTCACAATTCCAATCTCTAAAATTACAATCCGTAATCATAACCTACCATCATTTTAATATTATCCCATATATCATTTCCCTCATTTCCTATCGCATTTTCACCATAACAATAACAAATTTTTTCTTCATTTGTTCTTATTAATTCCCATATATCTATCCACTATCTACCTATTGTTCTATCATCCTTACTATCTTGTTCATTCATCTTCATTCATCTTTACTTATGCTCACCTATCTATCTCTCTCACTCTCTCACCATATTAGAAAATAAAAAAGGAATAATCATAATCGACTATTCCATAATCATAATACTATTCTATTGTATGCTTGTCTCTAGCAACCTTCAATTGTTCTCTCCATATTAATTCTTGTATCTCTTTAATCTTGTCTATTGACTCTATCTTGTTCTCTTCGTTCCTATTTAAAACTGCATCTCTATATTTATCCCGCAACATGCTCATAATAACATCATCTCTATCAGTCCAACTATGCAAATCTATAATAGTAACATCATTATACTGTACACTCTCTGTTCTTGTATGTCTACCACTTGCCACCGACACTAAGCTGTAGTTTAATCCGCACATATCCATCCATACACTTTTTACTATCCACTGTTCATTGTCATATTCAACTACACTACCAATATTCTTTGGTAACAATATTACATTATCATACATAGTCATAATCATTCTCCCTTTACACTATAGACTTCTACTATTTCAGTAACATGGCTTTTTCTACCGTTATCCGCTCTAATAATATCGGTAACTATATTTTTAATTAAGCTATCGTCTACATCACATATGTTACTGTAATTACGTATATTCATCATATGCCTAGCAATATATGAAGGGATCGTATTATCAAACACATCTACGTCAGAACCTTTTAACTTCTTATTTGTACTGTTTCCGTTCTTATCTACTAGACAGAACAGACCATTCGCATAATCTCCAATATAATATATCTCTCCATTAATACTTACCTTATTACCTATCTTCTTCCAATGTTCTAAACTCATATCAATCTCTCCTTTAATATAGTTCTCGATATAATAATTCTAATTCGCTTATATCAATTGGTTTCTTATATCTAAAGCCAAATCTTTTATTGTCAAATTTGTTTCTCATGTTTTCACTAATACGTTTTAATGTAGTACGTCCTATTCTATATGGTTCATCATGATGTAGTTTATCATGGATAATAAAATATTCACCGTCTACAATAACAATAGTAGCGACAGTCTGACTGAATAGTTTATTGGATGTATCTTTAATTTTCATTTCCAAGTATTCTCTGCTGTTTCCAAAATCATATTCTTTTGTTGTGTATATTTCTACTTGTTCTAATCCTTCCTCATGATTGATAATACGATATGCGATAACGAGTGCAGAATCAATCTGCTGTTGAGTAATACAATCCTTTTCCTTGAAGTAAGCATTAACCTTATCTACTTTAATATCATCTTCCTTTATTTCAATTTGACGGTTGTACTCATATCCTATTTCTATTCCTGTATCTTGCATCTCATAATTTTCAAATGTGAAATATGGGTAGCGGTTAATCTTATTATTAACCACTTGTTGATAGCAACATTTACTACCAATAACAGATGAATAATATACAAACTGTTTTCCTTTGTGTTCACCTTGCGTACATTCATATACTTTACACTTCAACATGCTAATCAACCTCACATTTAAAATTTAATGGCCTTGCACACTGTATCGTATTGATATCTTACTTTTCTCACTTCTACTCCCATACTTCTAATTACACGTTCAATAGCGGTCTTTGCTTCTTTAGTCTTAGCATTAATCATATCTTGTTCAATGTCATATAATAGCGCTTCGTTGTCAACTAACCAACTGCACGTTTTATCAATCCACTTTTGTAACACTTCTACTGCTTGCCATTCGCTATATGCAATACCAATTTCTATATTGTCAATTACCAAGTATCTGCACAAGTTAGGATGTTTCACTAATTCACCAATTTTCACACCGTTTTTATAAACGTTCCATACATAATCCTGAGAGTATCCTTTTTGAACTTTAATCATTTTATTTCCCTCTCTTTCTAAATTCTTTCACATACCATTTATTAAACTGCTGTAGTTCTTTAAAAGCTTTATCAAATTGTTTTTGTAATTCTCTATATTCATCACTCAATCTTATTTCCTCAATAATTAATCCTAGTCCATTCTTTTCTGGCTCATTTAGTTTTTTACTCAAACCATCCACAATTGCATTCAACTCTTTTTTACGCTGAATAGCTTGTTCTTTTGTCATGTTCATTTGTATTCTCCTCTACTATATGTATTTACACTACTTGTTCGGATGGACTTTTTTCATTAGCTGTTAGTCTCAGCGTTTCGGCTTCTTAATTTCTATATTAAATATAGCATACAATTTAAAGCTTTGCAACTATTAGATTTCCCCAAACACTGTAATTATGGCAATTAATTTTCCGTTACTTTTAATTGTATATTCATTTTTTGGTGTTTCATAAATAGTGCCATCTTCTTGCACTGCTTTAATCACACCAACAGTTCTCTTTTGGAACTCTAGCACTTCAAAGAACTTTGCATTCTGCTTATCTTTTGCAGTCACCGTTTTAGTCGAATATGACGTTGGAGCAATTGCAAAGCCTTGAGATGTTTTAAAGATAGCAATAATTTCGTCTGAGAATAAACCACAAGCACTATATTCCTTTCCTGTAATCATATTCTTTTTAGTAAGCTCTTTAGTGATTGTCATAATCAATCTCTCCGTTTCGTTTATGTATTATTCAATTTCTATATTAAGTATAACATAGGTAGCTGAATAATACAACTACCTATTTAATATCAATCTTATCAGTCACCTGTCCACCATCCGTTTTCTGTTAAGATTGACTTCAATGGGTTATTATAGTCTACGTCTCCAAGTTGCCACGGATTCCCAGTATGAGGATTAATAGCCTTTGTTTTACGTTTTACATGCAAGATTCCTTCGAATGTTGTTGTGCCTTTTTCATATCCCGGTCTTTCAATGCAACTAAGCGACACGTCAATATAATTTAACTTATCAATGTTGTGTCTAAATGTAACACCACTTTTATTTAAACGTACTAAAATAAACCCATAAGTTTTTTCTAACAATCTCCAAATTTTATTATAAGCTGTTGTATGTTCGTTCTTTTGTCCTTTTTTACAATTCTTGAATACTTTACCATGATACTGTTGGATATACTCTAACATTTCATCCATAGTCATAGCTTTCTTAGCTTCTTCTTGAGCCTCTTTAACTTCTACCTCTTCTTCAACTGGTGAAATTTTTAGACCGTTTTCTTCCAAGAAAGAAATAACACCATTAAAGTTGAATTCATTTCTAGACACATCTTTAGCAAAAGTTTTAGCTATACCATTTGTTGTTACGCTTGCTTCAAATCTATAGTGGCAACCTTTGAATGGAATATAATCGATATACATTTTAATTTCAAAAATTTTACCGTTTGTAAGAATTGTTGTTAGCTCATAGATGTGCTGTGTACTATCAATGTCACCTGATTTGAAGTATGTTGGTTTTTTAACTGTAGCACCGTCAAATTTTTGTTCCATAATCGCTTTAACTTGGTTTAATGTTTCAATGTGTTTACTCATTTCAATCTCTCCATTTCGTTT
>Ga0256787_1000108_pt1 | contig 18344 bp, 21 predicted proteins | sample MC6MC0938MT_FD_189994 | JGI IMG/M metagenome (GOLD analysis project Ga0256787, IMG submission 189994) | Metatranscriptome of enriched soil aggregate microbial communities from Iowa State University, Ames, United States - MC6-MC0938-MT... | ecosystem: Environmental > Terrestrial > Soil >... | reverse complement strand
GTAAGTTCTGTAGGATTAATCCAAAAGCTTGTTTTATTTTTGATATTTTGCAGGCTACTGGCTTTTTGGGCAAACGCTTTTAAATGGTCATCGGTTGCTGGGGGTAGACAACAAGCCTGGTTTTACCCTGTGGGTGAACTGATGTGGTTGCTTTATAACGTAGCCGTATCGCCTTTTATATTTTGGAAAAATAAACAACAATGGAAGTAATATTAAAATATTTCGGAGACTTTTCAGAAACGCAAACCGCACAGTTTAAAGCTTTAGGCGATCTTTACCAGGAATGGAATGAAAAGATCAATGTTATTTCCCGGAAAGATATCGAGCAGTTATATACCAAACACGTGTTGCATTCACTGGCGATTGCGGCCGTTTGCCCGTTCCTGCCGGGTATGCGCATCGTGGATATCGGTACCGGTGGCGGTTTCCCGGGTATTCCGCTGGCGATTATGTATCCTGAAGTAGATTTTCTTTTAGTAGATTCTATTGGCAAAAAAATCAAAGTAGTCCAGGAAGTGGCAGATGCCATTGGTCTGAAGAATGTACGTGCTGTTCACTCCCGTATTGAAAATATTCCGCAAAAAGATTTTGATTTTGCTGTTTCAAGAGCCGTTGCTCCCCTTAAAGATCTATGGGAATGGGCGAAGCCGATCATTAAAAAGAACAAAACTACCGAACTGGCTAATGGCCTGATCTGCCTTAAAGGCGGCGACCTGAACCAGGAAATTGTAGACAGCGGGGCACGCCCGTCGCTTTGGGACCTGGAGGATATTTTCCCGGAAGAGGGCTTTGAAGAGAAATTTGTGGTATGGGTGGGTAAGAAATAGTCAATATTTTATTAATATGCCTATTCCTCATACTAAAAACCTATTTTTGTTCATTCTATCAAAAAAATCAATATCCCTGATGCTGCAAAGAATCATAGGTATATATATAGTAACGCTTTTTTTTACCCTCACTGCATTGGCCCAGAAAGGAACTACGGTCAGCGGTACCAAATCAGAGTTACAAAGTAAAAGAGAAGCCATCCTGCGGGAGATCGCCAATGCACAGGCTTTGCTGGATAATGCCAAAGCGAACCAGAAAGTAACCTTAACGGAATTAAGCGCATTGAATAAAAAGCTGGCCCTGCGCCAGCAACTGATCAATAATATTAACCTCGAGATCAAGACCATTGGTAATGACATCGACCTGACCAATAAAGAAGTGGAAGTACTGAACCAACGACTGGGCAAGTACAAGATGGAATACGCCCGCTCGATCCGCTATGCTTACCGCAATAAGGAATCCCAGAATATGATGGTATTCGTATTTTCCGCGAATACGTTTAACGAGATGACCCGCCGTATGGAGTACATGAAAAAGTACCGCCAATACCGTACCGTGCAGGCCGGAAGAATCCGGGACCTTCAAAGCTCCCTCTCCAGTAAAGTAACTCACCTCAATAACCGGAAAGTACAACGCAATACTTTATTAACCGATGAGGAAAAGCATAAAGCAACGATTCAATCTGAAGCAGATGAAACCAACCTGGTCGCCCAGGAATTGAAGAGCCAGGTGACCGATCTCTCCGGGCAGATCGCTAAAAATAAAGCGGCGGCAGCCCAGTTGGACAATGCTATCCGGGCGCAAATTCAAAGAGAAATAGCCGAAGCCAGACGTAAAGCGGAAGAAGAGGCGCGCAGGCTTGCATTGGAAAATGCCCGTATCAAAGCGGAAGAAGATGCCAAGCGCAGGGCTATGGAATCACAACGCCAGGATGAACTGGCCCGTCAGCGTGCAATAGATGAAGAACAAAAAAGAACCGCAGAACTGGCCCGCCAGGCAGAGATTGCCCGCAGGAAAGCTTCGGAAGAAGCCGAGCGCCAGCGCCTGAAAGATATAGAAGATGCTAAAAAACGCCGGGAAGAAGCGGCGGCAGAAGAAAAACGCATTGCGGATGCGAAATCCCGCGAGGACCAAAGAAGAAGAAACGAGGAGCGTAATAAGGAGATAGATCGCAGAAAAGAAGACGAGCGCCAAAAAGAAATAGTACGCCAGAAGAAAATCGCCGAAGACCTGGATAAGCAAAAGGCGGCTTCCCAGAAACAGGTAGAGCAATATAAATCCGGCGCTACTGTCGTAACGATCAATAAGAACCCGGGTTCCGGTACCGTACCTGCCGGTTCCGGCACGAAGCCACCGGTAAACCCGCCGGTACAGGAACAAAAGAATTATAAGAATATGCTGCCGCAGGAAGCGCAGAACCTTTCAGCCAGTTTCGAGGCCAACAGGGGATCGTTGCCTTGGCCGGTGAGCCAGGGTGTGATCGTAGCCCCTTATGGTAAATACCAGCATCCTATAGAGCGAAGTGTAACGCTGAACAATGAAGGTATTGATATAGGAACCAATGCCAATGCGCCGGTTAAAGCCGTGTTTAAAGGTGTGGTGACGAAGATCTTTAATGTACCGGGAATGGGCGTTTCCGTATTGGTCAACCATGGCCAGTATTATACTTTATATGCTAAACTTTCAGGAGCATCTGTATCCCAGGGCGCTACTGTAAATACCGGCCAGGTAGTAGGCTCGGCGGGTAAAAATGATGAGGGAGATAATGTCGTGCACTTCGAATTGTGGAAGGTAAACGATAACGGCTCCTTTAATACGGTGAACCCAACGGGCTGGATCGCCCCGAGATAAAATATTTAACACAGGTTTCGGCTGAAATCTGCTGTGAAACAATTAATATTGAAAATTAAATTTTTAACCGCGATGAGATTAGCCTTTTGGAAAAAGAAAGACACCAATAAAAAGAAAAAACCGGCCTGGAGAGAGTGGCTCGATGCTGCATTATTCGCTGTGGTAGCGGCTACCATTATAAGAATGTTTTTCATTGAGGCTTATACCATTCCTACCGGTTCTATGGAAGGTACCCTGAAAGTGAATGATTACCTTTTTGTGAGCAAACTGGCTTATGGTCCGCGTTTACCGAATACGCCACTGTCTTTTCCTTTAGTGCATAATACCATGCCGATTACGGGTGGAAAATCTTATTCTGAATCGGTACATTGGAACTATAAAAGATTACCGGGTTTCGGTCATGTAAAAGTAGGCGATGTGGTGGTGTTCAACTTCCCTAATAATGATACGACTATCCTGGAAGATCCGAGCCAGGATTATTATAACTACGTGCGCCAAATGGGCCGCCAGGCCGTGAAGGAGCGTTTTAGCGTGATCACAAGACCGGTAGATAAAAGAGAAAACTATATCAAAAGATGTGTAGCCGGTCCCGGTGACAAAGTGGTGATCAAAGAAGGCGTATTGTATGTCAATGACCAGGTAGCACCACAGCATGCACACCAGCGGATGGATTACTGGGTGGAAGGTGATGTAAAACTGACGGCTGATTTTATGGAAGAAAATTTTATCGTGTTTAAAAGTGTAGACCCGCGTAATAATATGCAGGTGTATGAAATGGAGCATGGTACGGTAGCAAAAGTAAAAGCAATTCCGAATGTGAAAAACGTAATTCCGGCCAGTGTATTAATGCCGGGTGAAACCGGGAATATTGCGCAATGGACGTTCCCTTTCGATACTGCGAACTTTAAATGGAACCAGGATAATTTCGGTGCTTTGACCGTTCCTAAAAAAGGCACAACGATACAATTGAGCCCGGAGAATGTGGCTTTATACCGTCGTATTATCAAAGATTATGAAGAAAATCCAAGCTTTGAGCAAAGAGACGGTGCTTTCTTTATCGAGGGTAAACAGATCACTTCCTACACTTTCAAGATGGACTATTACTGGATGATGGGCGATAACCGCCACAATTCGGCGGACTCCCGTTACTTTGGTTTTGTACCGGAAGACCATATCGTAGGTAAAGCTTCTTTTGTTTGGCTGAGCTATGGTAATAATGATGGGGGCGTGTATAACAAGAGTGGTATGCGTTGGGGCCGTATCTTCAGAGGAGTGGGTTCCTTACAGAAATAAAATACAGAAATCAATTAAACTTATAGAAAGCAATCCTTAACGGGATTGTTTTCTGCTTTTTGACTAATTTTATAGCATGAAATTGTATGTGAAAAATATGGTGTGTAAACGCTGTGTGGCTGCCGTCGAGAAAGTGATGGTGGACAATGGCCTGCACCCGACCAATATCGTTTTGGGAGAAGTACATTTATCAGAGGAGAATATTGAGGATAAAAAAGCTAAAGTCATTGCCGACCTGGAAGCTTTAGGCTTTGAGTGGATCGATGACCGTAAAGAGCGTATGGTAGAGGCGATTAAAGCCCTTATCGTGGAGCTCGTGCAGGATAAGAACAACGAGTTGGAAATAAACCTCTCTGACTATTTATCAAAACACCTGCATTATGAATATACGACCATCAGCAACCTGTTCTCAGAACTGAACGGGATCACGATAGAGAAATACTATATCGCGCAAAAGATCGAGAAGGTAAAAGAGCTGCTGTTTTATGATGAGCTGAGCCTGAGCGAGATCAGCGACCGGCTGCATTATTCCAGTGTAGCCCACCTCAGCAGCCAGTTTAAGAAAGTGACCGGTATGACTCCCAGCGACTATAAAAAATTGAAGATCACCAAAAGAAAACCTTTAGATGAAGTATAGCCAACCATTTGTTGCCTTGCTTTTTAGCTTACTGTTGTTGAGTGCCTGTGCCAAGGCGCAAAAGATAAAAGCGCCGGCGAATAAATTATTATACGCAGTCGTTAAAGAGCTGAGCGATGATAAGTATAAAGGACGTAAATCGGGGAGTGCTGAGAACGAACAGGCTGCTATTTACCTGGCTAAAGTCTTTAAGCAGGCAGGACTGCAACCCGTGGTAGGCAATAGCTTCCTGGTACCTTTTGAAGTACGGGGCATGAAGCTGTATAATGTGTGCGGTATTTTAAAAGGTAAGTCCGATGATATTTATGCTTTTGGTGCGCATTTCGATCATATCGGGTTTGATAAGAGAGGGCCGGATACGGTGTTTAATGGTGCGGACGATAATGCGAGTGGGGTAGCAGCGATGCTTGGTATCGCGGCTTATTTTAAAAAACATCCGCCGGAAAAGTCCGTGCTCATTATGGCATTTAATGCCGAAGAAATGGGGCTTTGGGGTTCAGAAGCTTTGGTCGCACAGCCTGAGCTGCAGCCATTACTGAAAAAGACACAGGTAATGTTCAATATGGAAATGGTGGGTACGGTAGCGGCTTCGGGTCGTAATAGTCTGTTCATGACCGGCGACGACCAGTCTAATTTATATGAATTGCTACAGGCTAATGCAAAGGAGGGATTTAAGATCGTTAAAGATCCCTACCTGGTGCAGGGCTTGTTCTTCCGTTCGGATAATGTTGGTTTTTACCGTAAAGGGATCGTAGCCCATTCGTTCTCGACCTGCGATATGGAAAATACGAATCATTATCATCAAAAGAATGATGAGTTGAGTATTATAGATTTTGCCAATCTCGACCAGTTGGTGCAGGGCTTCTCGGCGACTGTTGCCGCGATGATGCAGCAGCCGGGATTGCAGTTTAAAAATAGAAAGTTATGAAAGGGATTGTAAAAGTGTTGAACTGGATGTATCGCAAGTTGTTTAAGAAGCGTTGTTGCCAGTAGGGCATATTGAATTTTTAATCTTGAATTTTTGAGTATGGTCAAACGTATTTTATTGTCTTTGAGTTTTATGGTATGCGCGCTGACTACTTTTGCGCAGGCTACTAATGCTGATAAACTAAAAGCGTACTACAAGCAATTCCTGGAATATTCAGCTTATAACGAATTTAATAATATGGATTCAGCGACTCATTACCGGAACTTATTCCGGGAGGGAATTATAAGCGGCATCAAACAAAATGCTACCGCTACCTTGAATGCCCTGGGCATTTTGGCTAAGCGGGAAAGCGGTTTGCAATTCCATAAGACGGCAGATGGCCAATTGTACAGTATTTGCTGGGATGACCAAAGCGGCGGTACCATGCGCAATTTTGAAGGCTTGTATGTCTACCATAATGGCGCTGCTTATGTTACTGAAAGTATTCATCCGGTGACAGATGAATTCGCTACAGCATCTAATGTTTATGCCTTATACCAGTTAACGACAACGAAAGGTAAAGCCATCTACCTACAATTTGAATATATACAGGCCAGTACCGCTTTGTATAGGTACACCGTAAGTACTTTAAGCATTGATAAAGGAAAGCTCAACCGGGGCGCTAAATACCTTAAAACGCGTAGCGGTTTACAACATAGCATTAGCTATGGCCTGGACTGGTCCGCACACGTCAACCGGAGCAGGGGCGAGCTAAATATCCGGCAGGGTTTGATTTATGAAGCTCCGCTAAAACAGTTCTCTTTTCCCTTGATACAGCAGGATGGGACGATCAGTACGAAAAGGATTAAATATGGGTTTAAAGGGAATTATTTTGAGCTGGTGAGGTAGAGCTTAATTGTCCTTTATATATTTCATTTCGTTAATTAACCTTTGTTCAATCAGCCTGTAAATGAGCTCTCCTGCAAATAATTTATCAAAGTAATTAAAACCTTGAGGCAGGCTTTTCTTTAATAACAAGGTTATGTTGGGATCATAAGTTTCAAAAGATGCTCCCTTGTACTCGATGGTCCAGGGCAAGCTAAATAAATTTGCATATTTACTGGTGATTTTTAAGGTGTCCGATTGGCTATTGACTACATCTACAATCATGTAAGGCTCCTGGAACATAAAAGAAAAGGGGTATATGGAAAACTTCCTATATACCGTATCTAAAAGTCGCTGGTCTAAATGAGCTATTGTTTGCTTGGGATCTAAAAACAAGTTCTGATCCAGGTTAATCAGATTGGTAAAGTCGCCACCCCAGGCTTTTTCTTCCTGTCTTTGCGCTTTTAATTTATTGTAATAATTAAAATAATCAGCTAAATCCGGTTCCGAAAATTTAAAAGATTCAGCAACGGGTTGTTCATACGGGTTGCAAGCTGCTAATGCATTTTTGAATGCAGAAAAAGAAGCGGGGTTTTGAATCGTTAAGTTTTTCTCATTCTCCTTATATAGATTAACAGGTATACATCCTTCAGCAACCTTATCAAAATCATATTTTACTGCCTTAATATGAACAAGTTTTATTTTTGAAGATAAAAAAGCACTTAGGTCAACGCTATCTTTTTTTTCTGGCAGCTCCCCTGTAAATTCATCAGCTTTAATGTAGCTTGCCAATAAATCCAAGCTGGCATCCAGCACATATACTTTGTTCCCGATACTGTATAAATCAATTGTCTTTTTGGATTGATTTACAGAAAAGTTATTTGTCGGCACATTGAATGCCTTCCAGGCAATAGGATGAAGTGCTGAATAGTAAATATGATTATTTTGATTGATGAGTATAATTGAATCTAAAATTTGAACTTTACTTATGTCATTTCGTGCAGAATTTTCTATGATGCGGAACTTGTTTTGATCAAGTGGTGATGGAATTTGTTTTGCTGTTTGCCAATTGTCCCTGGTTATTGCTAAGCCATTACTCAGTCCGCCAGCTATTCCGTTTAAGGAGTCTGTCATAAAAATGGAATATATCCTGTTAACAGGATCGAAGGGTTTTGGTTTTACAGTCCAGCTGGTACCGTAGTCGTTGGAATAATGGATATATTCATCAGAGCCACCCATCCATACTTTGCCCTCTTTTTTATAGTGAGTAGTATAGATCATGGCATCTCCTTTAAAATAGATTTTTTGCCAATTTGTGCCCCCATCGAGAGTTTGGAGCACGACATTTTTCGGGGCATTAAAAGTTGAATCCCCCAGATATCCTGAAACAAGAATAGTGTCCTTATTAAATTGCATGACAGCAACTACTTTATCATACTTATTTAGCTTGAATTGAGCATTTAAACTATTAATAATCATTTGGTCCTCCTTGCCTGCCTGTGAGAACAGGAAAGAGTAACTGATCATGCTGGATGACAAGAGGAGTAGCAGGAATTTCATAGGAAGGTTATTAAGGGTAAATGTAGCTGTAGTTTTAAGGATTCAATCTCGATTTTGTATGTCCTTTATCCGACTGCATTTGTTTCCACTGCGTTTTGCTTGTGCCGGTAATGATGCTGTCTGCATTCCATTTAAACTTCAGGGCAGTGGTAGCGCCAGGTTCAATATTTTTACCATAATCTTCTGTAATGATATAGCCCATTTCATTATTTTTTACATAATCCGGTGTACCTAAAAGTGTTTCAATTTCCTGTATTGTTACTCTTTCTAGCTTCAGGTGTTTTAAAATATCATCTACCATTTCTCTTCGCTTAGGATAGGTTCCTGTATCACTTTTTTCAACCCAGTTGTGATAGGCATAATTGAATTTTGTCCAGTCTGTTACATAACATAAAGGCACTGATCCAATTGCGTTTTGCGTATCTGCTAAAATTGTCTTTCCAATGATTTTATAAGCCAGGTTTGGGTTATACTGCCAGCCGGACATATCAATTAGTTCTTTGGGGAAATTACCACAGACTTTAATATCGCTGCTTAGCGTATCATAAAGCTGTAGCTTAATGTCATGAGGTAAAGAAAGCTGTCCCTGTATGAGTGACAGGTCAAGACTACCCGTACTTGAAGTGAAAACACCAATTAATGTGTCAAAGGGTTCGGATTGTCTTGCCTTGAATAAAGCTTTTTGTGTTGCCGTATTTTCATAACGGTGCCCGCAGGATAGAAGGATGAAAGAGAGCAGTATTAAAAGCAGTTTCCTCATATTGTGGATTCAGAATAGTGGAGTATATTAATAAGCTATGCTGTATTTTTTTAGCAGTCTTTGGTAAAAACTATTTTTCAGGTTTTCATGTTCTGCTCTGAGGACAGAGGTCAATTGCAACCCTGTGCTGGCATTAATCTTTATATTCTTTCCTTTAGAGAATTTACATATTTTTTTGCACTTTCGTCTGAATACGGATATTTATCCTCGCCGGCAAACTTGTCTAATAGTTGCATCAGTGCTTTGGCTTTTTCTTTTTCATCCCGGGATAAATAATCATTTACCCTATCGAGCAGGTCGTAGCGCAAATCGTCAAACAGCCTCATTTCATCCGGGCTATTGAGATTTAAATGTCGGGAAAGTATTAAATAATTTGAAATTAGTTGCTTGTAAGCTTCAAATCCTATGCTTTCCTCTTGGGGTATGGATAATTTGTCTACGACAATATAAGATGATAGGAAGTCTTTCAGGTTAAGTCTCGACTCTTCCGGAAAACCTGTAGTAAAATATAAATTTCTCCGGAACTTATTTTCTTTGAGTAGACTTAGAAAAATTCTGTCGCCTCTTAATAAATATTGGTCATAATAACTTGGTTTAACCTCCCAGGAAAAGTCTTTGATGGTAATCATTTTATTTTTCCATTTTGTATATTCTATGGTGTCCAGCACATTATTGGGAAGGTCAAATGCCACTGATTTATTTTGTACTAAAAATGCGGGATACCAAGGACTATTTAATAAATTAATGTCAATGATACTAACGTCAGTTCTATAGTTTTCTACCAGCTGCAGATACCAAAGCGGGAAACTGGAGTTGTCACCCGAAGCAATAAGAATGGCATTTTTGCTACAGGCATCTAATACTTTTTTATTGAGTTGAAGGATGAAATTGCTGAAACCACCCCGCTTTTTTCCTGTTTTGAAAGCCCATAGTGCGGAATCCATTTTGTTATTATACCAATAGCTTAATGCCATTGAGCCCCATTCTGCACTGAGTTTGGAGTAAGGATCCAGCACAATAATTTCACCGGAATATTTCGGGTCTAGTTGAATCACCTTTTCAAATTGTTCGCTTGATTTATAGAGCAGGTCCAGGTTCATCGTAGTCATTCTCCGGCCGTCCTTCAGGTTAAGGCGGCTATAGGCATAGCCTAAAAAATAGCGGGCCTCAGCACTTTTTGGGTTTAATTGAACTGCTTTTTCAAGCAGGGTAACGATGGGATAGTAGTCAAATTGCTTCAACTCTTCACTGTTTAGGTCACGGGTACTTTTAAACAGTACTTTCGCATTGTCTAAAATGATATTATAATCTTTCTTCTGTCCGAAGGCTGTCACCAGGAAAAGTGAAAGTAGCGTGGTTAAGGTTATTCTCATAAAATTAGGGCTAATGTATAGGAAATTACTAGTTGAGAGGTTTTATAGTAAGCTTAGTTTTTTTAAGGAACATAGCCAGTAATATTTGGGGGAAATACACAAATCTTGAACTTATCTTTTGCTACGCTACGAGACCTAATTGCTTTTACAGCCCGGCTTTTTCGTTTTCGAGCACCAGGTCTGCTATAAACTGGTTGTATTCATCGCGCATGGGTAATTCAAAATCTACAAAAAGTTCCCGCCTGTCCACCCAAACTTTTTCATTAGTTTTTGGGTTGAAGCCTTCTTTCTTTACCTTTTTCCAATAAAGGCCGATACCTCTTTTTTGCCAATTGGGTAATTCATTAAAGTTGATGCCATATTGAAACAACAACTCATTTTTAGCGGCAATGCTTAGGTGCTTTATTTGCTCAGTGGCTTCGTTTTGTGAAAAATTGTCCTGCCGCAAACGCCAATAACAATGTGCATTAAGCGCGTTCCTGTGCGCATCTTCATTGCGCCATCTGAAATAATCTTCTACGAGCTGCCTGTTGGGAAGCTCGGAGAGTCTGCAATCAAATGCGCCTACAGCGCCAAGTAGCGAGGAGAATTTGGCACTGGCTTCTCCGGCCAGGATGGAAATTAATTTCCGCGTTTTCCTGGAGAACGCCGTTTCGTTATAGTGGAATAATAAAGAGATCTCATCACTTTCTGTAAAGCCATAAATTATATTAAAGCCGCAGCTCATGAGATGCTTTACGGTCTCGACCATGAGGTCCCGGAACCGCACATCAAAAGGAGCGTCGAATTTATGCACCTCTTTGGTGAGCCTGGTAAAACTTCTGCCATCTATCCGGGCAACAATATACATACCGGGCAAAACACAGCGGTCCTGGGCCGTTTCATATATCCGCATTTTATCATCGAGGTCATCAAATTTCATTTTTCCAGTCTTTTATTACGAAGTTATTGTTTTCAAGTGCCACAAAATAAAGTTCATCAAAACCTTCTTCAAAATCCGGAATTTCCAATTTATTGTAGGTGCCCATTATACCAATATCCGGGATGTTTTCTTTCCCGGAGCGAAGACTATTCCGGTATAAGGCATCCTGGAGTTTCGATTGAAAATAATAACCGATTACTTTAAATTTATTGGCTTTGGCTTCGGAGATATATTTGGCTCTTGCTTCTTTTGTCGGGTTGGTATTATCGACCACGAAACGTTGTTGGGTCTGGTAGCACACCTCTAAGAATTTTTGTTCTTTATTCCTGGTGTTGAGCTGGTCCAGGGAGATGCGTATGTGGGTTTTAAAGAAGGTTTCTTTAAAAAAAGTTGTTTTGCCTGTGGCTTGCAGGCCACATAATATCACTGTTTCCATCGGTGCTTTTGTTGGGCGGGTTTGTACCTAATGCTTAAGCGCTTTGCGTACAAATACCAATTCTATAACTAGTGATAAATTTATAACAAAAAGTTGAATGGAGGGTATGCTCCTTGGTGAAAAAACTTGTTACAGTTGTTGGCTTATTGTTTCAGCAGTGTTTCAAGCCGGTCAAAGTCTTCATTTTGCACGAAATTTCGACTGTTAGTCTTTGGGCCTTTTATTTGCTGCCCCATACAATGAAAACAAATTTTAGCGGTTCCTACGACTTTATTACTTTTTTTGAAAATCAGGATGTCGCGGTATACATGAATACAAGCGTACACTTCATGATTCGTTGCTGTTTTTTTAACAAAAATGCTATCCATACTTTTAAATTTTGATGGAGCGGTACTTGTTTTCTGATAGCCCATCTTTTCCAGCTGATCGATAAAAGACAGGTCTTTGATGTCATTAGGAATGTACCCACGAATCACACCCATTTTGATGGAGTCTAATTTACTCCTGGATTTGTTGCTAAATAGTGTGTGAACTTCGGAATCTCCTAATATTATTGTGTAATAGTCGATGGCATCATAATCAAAGAATTTTGGGCCAATGATTTGTGGTTCCAATTGCTTCTGAGTGTCAACGTTATTAGCGGTAGCTACTTTGGGCTCAGTAACGGGTTTAGTTTGCTTTTCTACTGTAGAGTTACAACTCCATAAGGTGAAGCAGAAAATTATAAATATTGAAAGTTGTTTCATTTCGGATACTGACTTTAATTGATAAATTGCTTAATACAAAAACGAGGCGGTGCCTCGTTTTAAATATTTGGCTAAATGCTTATTGACTGACAATTGTTGCTTTTTGTTTACATGAAGTGTTTGTTAATGTAATCGTCCAGTTGCTTATCGGTCAATTTGAGTAGTTGATCCATCTCCTTATTGTTACTTATTTCAATTCCTTTTTTATAAACATTCATCATGGAAATAAGCCCTGCTTTAACCGCTGAAAACTTTGTCGCGGCGCTTTTTTGCTCCAGGAAATTCCTGGTATAGCTCGCCAGGTAGATGCCCAGTAATTGTGCATTTTTTTCAAAGAGAGCACCGAGTTGTTCATTGATATCAACAGTGACATTTGGGCTACCCGAAAGCCATTGCAGTACAAATCCATTTACTTGTTGTCTTTTGTCTGCTTCTTTATTGAGGTCAGTAGCTTCAAGCCATTTTGCCGCGTCAATGATTGCTTTTTCATATTGAGCGAAGTCTTTGTCTGTATTAAGGGTTACATTTGGCGGGACTTCAAATTTTGTTTGTCCTTGTGCAGTCATTAAACCTGTCAGTACTAAAGCGCAGCAAAGTAGTAGCGTTTTTCTTTTGGTCATAAATTATTGTTGTTTGATTGAATAAAGTATTTATAACACTTATTACAAAACCGAAATATACGGAATTTTATAGTTATAAACATCTGTTTGGTTGCTAGCAGGATTGTCTATTTAGATCGCTTATGCTCTTTGACTAACCAGAGTAAGCCTATAAATATATTGATCCTGTGTTCGTTTAATATGATCCAATGAAACAATAACGAACTTATCTCTTAATTCTTTATCCTTATAAATGGAGAGGTGAATTAAACGGCCGTTTTTACTGAATCTTATATTGAGCCCACTGTTAGCAACACTCAGAGTAGACAAGGGTGGTTCCTGGCATATTTTTGTTTCCAATAAACGGAAAGTTTTATAGTCAGAAAAAATCCAGGAACTCAAATGACAATAATTTTTGTTCAGATAATAATGGGAGTCGCTGTATAGCATGATAGTGTCTGACCGGTAATAGCTACTACTATCATTGTTAAGGGCTATCCATTCAACAGGAGAATTACGGCAGCAAATATTGACGTTTTCTGAAAACAGCTGTCGCAACTTTTTTTTAGTTAACCTCGTATTTTGGTCGGGGCTTGTAAAGGACTGGCAGTAACTTGTAGTAAAGAGGCACAAGGCCAGCAGGCTTAAAATAAATCGTTTCAATATTGTTGTTTTAAAAATTCCAACCTTACCAGCCAAATAGAGACCGAAAATGCCTATAAGTATTTATTGCTCACTCCTCTTGGTTTCAGATGGCTATATGATTATTGTTCCTCTATAATAGAAGGTCATTTTAGCATTTACAAAAAAATCTTCTATTGTCGTTGCTTTAGTGGCACTTGCGTTATAAAATTCAATGTAGTATTCTGTTGGATTAGCAAAACCAATTGAAAAATGCCAGAATTTAAAACGTTTCGTTTGTTCATTTGGGTTCAAAGCCTCTAGTTCCCTGAAACAGCAAATGGATAAACTATCATTCCGCGTAAGATTATAGAAAAACTTTTGGTCTTCATTTAAGGTATCCAGGTCTGCTTTTGACCGGGTAAATGTAGGACCAAAAATCAGGTCCGGGTTAAAAATGCCTAACTTGAAAGCGCCAAGATATTTCTGGTCTGTAGAGGATACTTTGACATATTTGTCGCCAAAAATATAAGCGCTATCTCCTAGTACTCCGATTGTTTTTGCATATCTTTCGTACTGCTTCTTTTGATATTTTTCAGATTTGAAGATCGTAGCTGCAAGATCTTGGCTGTAAAGATGGCTCACGAAAAGCAGTAATATAATGGTTAAAGCAGTTTTCATGTATAATGCATTTATAGTTTACCTATTTGATTTAGACTGATTACTATAAGCAAAGATGCAGCAAGTGGATTGGAGGTTGGAAAAGAATAGTTATTGGAAGAGTAGTATAAAAAGTGTTTGATTTAGTTGTGTCGTAAACCATTAACGTGTCAAATTGCCAACAATAGGTCGAAAGAATTATGTCTATTGGTTTTTATTATATTGCATAGGAGTACACTTCGTAGTTGAATAGTAATGTAAAATAAGTAGCCATAGTAACTAAGGTGTATTTATTGAGGTAAAGCAGTTCTGCAAGGCTTTTCCTATTTTGCTCTACTGGAATGATATGCTGCATTATTTGGATTCATTTGGTTGGCATGATTATTAGCATCTTCCTGAGAATGCCCTCCAGTAGTTCCGGAATTACTACTCCTGTCCCAATCCGATGGTCGACTATCTTTGAAAATCAGGATGTCCCGGTACACATGAATACATGCGTACACTTCATGATTCGTTGCTGTTTTTTTAACAAAAATGCTATCCATACTTTTAAATTTTGATGGAGCGGTACTTGCTTTCTGATAGCCCATCTTTTCCAGCTGATCGATAAAAGACAGGTCTTTGATGTCATTAGGAATGTTTCCGCGAATAACATCCATTTTGAAGGAGTCTAGTTTACTCCTGGATTTGTTGCTGGATAGTGGGTGAACTTCGGAATCTCCTAATATTATTGAGTAATAGTCGATGGCATCATACACAAAGAATTTTGGGCCAGTAATTTTGGGTTATGATTGCTTCTGAGTGTCAAGGTTATTAGCGGTATCTTCTTTGGGCTCAGTAACAGGTTTAGTTTGCTTTTCTGTTACCGTGTTACAACTCCATAAGGTGAAGCAGAAAATTATAAATATTGAAAGTTGTTTCATTTGGGGTACTGACTTTAATTGATAAATTGCTTAATACAAAAACGAGGGGGTGCCTCGTTTTTATTTGATTCAAATTTGTTTAGATATATAAACTCAAAACGGCTCATTCTTCTTGATCTTCGGATAGGAGGTATTGATTTGTTATTCGTGTTTTAGGTTACTTTTTTATTTTCCATACATTTCATACATTGTATTTAAGCATAGTCCATTATCATCATGTTCAGTCCAAAAATCACTTATTGTATATATAATTTCAGTTTTCCCATGTTCTGGTCCGAATTGATAATCCGTTAGAAAATATATTTTTTTTATTGGGGAATGATCAAGAGCAAGTTTTAATATCATGTCTATATCATTTTTATATTCATCTAAAAACTTAAATAAATATTGTTGATTAGCACCCCAGTTATCAGTTGGGTCATTTGTGTCTACTTGAGGAATTACTAAATCATAGGGTTCAAACTCCCAATCAATTATTTTACCGGCCCAAAATCCGGCACCTTCACCTTTTTTCATTTCAGGATTGCCAATATGTACAATTACCCCTTTTTGCTCCTTTAGGGAATCCTGAAATAACCCACGATGACTTCTAAGTTTTTTTTCTTCGATTATGGCAATTTTAAAATCTTCTTGATTTAGTCCAAGTCCTGTTGCGTTTATTGATATTATTTCTACTGTGGGCATAATTGTCTTTTGAAGATGTATGCAAATTGCAAATAAACGGAATGTTATTCGTTAATATATAAGCATTTATTGGCTTAATCTGCTATTTCGCTCTTTCTCAATTGAGAATTTTTGGATTACTCTCCGACACGTAAATGAACAGGATTTAATCTTAGAAAAGGGAAATCTGATTTGGATTTTTTTATAGGAAAAAAATTAACTCAAAACGTTTCCTTCTTCTCGATCTCCGGGCAGGCAGCATCAATCCGCCGGGCCAGCTCAGGCAATTTAATAGTAGGCACCGCCGGGAACAAATGATGCTCCAGGTGGTAAAACATACTAAATGTGATCTTATTCTTCCAACCGGAACGCTGCGTACGCGCCAACCCGGGATGCTCCTGGGTATCATGATGTACGGTCCACACGGCAAAGAAAGCCGAAAGTAATTCCCCGATAAACATAATCAGGATATGATACTTCAAGAAGGTAATATCAAAATAAAATGCAATAGCAATAAATAAAGCAATCAACAATAATTCCAGTAGCATATTCCGCCGGTACTTCCGGTTGCCTTTCTGCCAGGTGATCTTATGTACCAGGAAGATATGAACAGGGCCATACAAAATAGCGCCATACCAGCTCATATGCGCCGACTTGCCTTCCTGGTCTTCTTCCTGCAAACAATATTTATGATGCCGCAGGTGGTTAAACTTCACGGCATGGATCGACACCAGCATCAATACACTGTTGGACACCAGGCTGAACCAGGTCAGCCATTTATGCGTTCCCAATGAGTTATGAAAGCCGTTATGTACCTGCCTTAAAGCGGTCAGGAAGAAAAACGCAGAAAAGAGTAAGGCAAAAATATAATACTCCTGCCAGGCCAGCCCGAGCGAGATAAATAGCCAGGGCAGGCTAATGTTATTTTCGATCAGCATTTCTTTTACCGAAAGCTTTTTGAGGTCCAGCCAGTTCACGGACCTGACAATTTCCTGTTGGTTCATAGCAAACTTATTTTAGAGTAAAATAATCATTAAAGCGCTTGCAGGGCTTGTACGATACCCGGATAGTTAAAGTGGAAACCTTGCAGCAACAGCTTCTCCGGGAATACATTGCGGCTTTTCAGGAGCAGCTCGGCCTCTGTCTTTAAGAAGATAGCACCCAATTCTAATAGTAAGCGGTTTTGGGAAAGCCCGAAGGGACGCTCGTGCTTCTGACGCATCAGTCGCATGAACTCCTTATTGGATAAAGGTTCCGGTGCGGTAACATTCACCGGCCCATCTATCTCCTGGTCTTTGATAATATGTTCAATAGCTCTGCAAAAATCGCTGATATGGATCCAGCTCATCATTTGCCGGCCATTGCCCTGGCAACCGCCCAGGTAAGCTTTGGTCAGCCCTTTCAATTTAGGGTAAGCGCCGCCTTTATTGCCCAGCACGATGGAGGTCCGTATCGCCACTTTGCGGGTACCCGCCTGGTTTTCTTTGAAAAATTCCGCTTCCCAGGCCTTACATACATTCATAGAGAAGTCATCGCCGATGGTACCGGTATATTCATTCATCTGCCGCGTTTCGGCATGAATATAGATCGTGGCCGAGCTGGCATTGATCCAGAGTGCAGGCTTATGTCGCGCCCTGTTCACGGCTTGCTGCAAGGCTTTGGTACTATCGATACGGGAGGAAAGAATGGCAGCTTTGTTCGCTTCCGTGTAGCGGCAGTCTACCGATTTTCCAGCCAGGTTGATCAGCACATCAGCGCCGTCGATCACATCAGACCAATCGCCCTGGTTTTTACCGTCCCAGGTTACTTCATTAGCTGCGCGGGGACTGCGGTTGAGCAGGATAACTTTTTTGGATGAAGCGGCAAAGTACTCTTGTAAAGCCCGGCCCAGGAAACCCGAACCACCTGCGATGACTATTTTCATGTTGTAGGTTATTTTATGCGTTATCAGGATTGACGAATTGATTGCGCTCCCAGGCTTTCCTGCGTGCGGCTTTGCGGCCCCGCATGAAGAGTAAAAGATTCAGCAGCATCATAATACCCAGGTAGATCATAAAGCCACCGATCTTAGTGCTCAGCCTGACGATCATATCGGCGCTACCGCTTATCTCGCTGAAATAAATAATAGTGAGTGCAAAGCCTATATTCAGGAGATAAAAACCAATTTTGAATAGGGAATTCGTTGCGAGAGCGATATCCTTTTGCCCGGAGAAAATGTCGAACATGAATATTTTCCCGTTCTTGAATAATTGGTTGGCGACGATCAAAGTTAGGCTGATGACCACGGGCAGGTAGATGTAATAGGCGGTCAATTGCATGGCGTTGTTCATAATAATTGATTTTTAGTGTGAATGATCTTTTTGCTGAAAAAATAAAGCGTACTGATATTGATATAATGCAGCAGGCAAAGGATAAGCGTGATGCCGCCGATCTTAAATCCTAATTCGTTGATGAGGGTAGGGAGGTTGTCTATCTGTTTCCAGGTGCTGATGCTCCAGATGATGTAGCCGGTATTTACCAGGTAATAGCAAAGGAGTAATATCCGGTTGACCGCCTTGCTGATGGCCTCTGCTTCAAACAAATGCAACAGGAAGACCAGGCCGTGGATATAACAACGCCAGCCCACATAGAAGGTGATAAAGGCGCTTACGCTGCAATAGATCGAGTAGGCTAATATTTG
>Ga0256787_1000096_pt1 | contig 19270 bp, 18 predicted proteins | sample MC6MC0938MT_FD_189994 | JGI IMG/M metagenome (GOLD analysis project Ga0256787, IMG submission 189994) | Metatranscriptome of enriched soil aggregate microbial communities from Iowa State University, Ames, United States - MC6-MC0938-MT... | ecosystem: Environmental > Terrestrial > Soil >... | reverse complement strand
TTGTTTGTCTACGATGTTAAGCATTTTAGATCTCCTGCAAAAGCTGTTTAAATAATTTTTCGGGATAGTGGGCTGTATCGACAAATTTATGTGGGGTGTGTGCCCATGCCCGTTGTTGGTTTTCCAGACTAAAAATGCGGTCATCCTTTCCGATATAGGCCTCATCCCATTGAAAAGCTGTTGCTGATTGTACTGTCACCTGCTCTTCAATTGCAGTTAGTTCTTTTTGAAGACTCGCTATGTCCCGCCTGGGGGCTTTAGCAAGAAAATGGTTTAACATCTCTCTTGAACCGCACATCCGTAGTCTGAATTTATCAAGCGTTTTTTCGCTTAACGTGTTCAAGGTGGCCCTGAATACCTGGACTGGAATTCCTCTGCTGTCATCAATCGGAAATGGCGTGCCATTGATTGCTGTACAGGTACCGATCGGATAATGCTGCATCTGCAGTTTCGGTAATACCTGTGAGGCTGCCCATACGCCCATGGACCAAGCGAAAACCTGGATTTCTTCGTAGCCTCTTAGGAGGTTTTCGTCCAGTGTTAAGGAAGAATAGTCGTAGGCGATAATCAGATCCTGTCCGGATCGGGCATAACCCGAAAACAGATGCTCATCCATTCCCCATCCCGCAAAGAATAAAACAAGTTTTTTGTTGGATGGTATCGGATTATTCAGTGGTACCGAATTATTGGGGTTAGCGGCATGACATGTGGGCGTAATTTTTTTGAATATCATAGGCTTGCTACAAGTTGATGAATCAGCGATGTTGGGATCCCTGCTGTTAATGAAATACGTATTCTCGAAGTTCCTTCCGGTACAGTAGGTGGACGGATCGGAAGGACATAAAATCCTTTTCGCTGCAGGTCTTCTGCTTTCAGTACTGCCGCGTTACTATCGCCTATTATAAGGGGTAGAATATGGCTTTGTGAGCAGCATTTGTAACCCTTTGCGATGATCTGTTGTTTGAGCCACGCACTGTTTTCGCGCAATTGCTGACGTCGATCTGAAAAACTGTCCAAGCGTTCCAGAATAAATAAACTCCAGCGGAGGTTGATCGGCGGGAGTGCAGTTGTGAATAGCAATGTCCGCATTTTATTGATCAAGTAATCGCGGATCGGCTGTCGACAGACGAGGTAGCCGCCTAGGGATGCCAGTGCTTTTCCAAAAGTACCTGTTAGGAAATCAATAGCAGCAATGCATCCCTGCTCTTCTGCGCAACCAAGTCCTCTTTCGCCACGTATCCCCACCGCATGGGCCTCATCCACATACAACATGACATTGGAATAACGGCGTTTGAGACGAACCAGGTAACGGAGGTCTGTACAATCCCCATCCATGCTGAAAATGCTTTCAGTGACGATAATGATGCGTTCAAAACGGGAAGCGTGTTTTGCCAGTAATTCTTCCAGATGGGCATAGTCGGCATGTCGATACCGGAAATGCTGTGCTGCTGAAAGCCGGATGCCATCAATCAGACTGGCGTGCACCCATTTATCGGCCAGGATGAGGGTACGCCCATGACAGATGGCTGGAAGTATACCTGTGTTCATGTGATAACCACTGTTAAAGACCAGGGCACTTTCGGTACCGAACATGTAGCTTAGCTGGTTTTCCAGTTGCGTGTACACTAGATGATTTCCAGTTAATAGGCGTGAAGATGAAGCGCTGAAAAGCGCATTATCGCTGTTGACCGATTGTAAAAATTCTTCACGCAATGTCAGGTCCGTAGCCAGATCCAGATAATCATTTGAGGAGAGGTTATAGCCGTTTTTCTCTTTGTATTGGATGCGGTTTCCTTGCTGGGTAATCAGGGGGAGTGTTCTGCTATTTCCTTGTTTTTCGAGTTTGTGAAGCTCATCCACAAAACTGTCGAGTAAATTGTTTTTCATTAGTAGATCTTTTTAACGACCTTGAGTAGAGCTCGTTCTAGCCTTCTGATTTCAGCCACAAAGCTATGGTGTAGACTGCTCCCCATTAATTGATTTCTTTGATGACCTTGAGTAGAGCCTGTGTCAGTTTGTTTAACTCTTCAGTACCAATGATAAAAGGCGGCATGATATAAACCAATTTGCCAAAAGGTCTGATCCAGACACCCTCTTCAACAAATCGTTTTTGTATACTGGTCATGGATACTGGATTCTTCATCTCGATGACAGCAATGGCTCCCAAAATTCGGACATCTTCTACCTGGGGGTAGTCTTTTGCTGGGGTAAGTACTTGTTTCAGTTGCTCTTCAATAGATTTTACCTTTGCTTTCCAGTCCGTTGACAATAATAATTTGATCGAGGCAAGCGCTACGGCACAGGCCAGCGGGTTTGCCATAAAAGTCGGACCGTGCATAAACATACCCGGGCTGCCATTGGAAATCGTTTCTGCGACAGCGGTGGAAGTGATTACTGCAGATAAGGTCATGTATCCGCCTGTTATGGCCTTACCAAGGCATAGAATATCTGGCGCTACATCCGCATGTTCACAGGCGAAGAGCTTACCGGTGCGGCCGAATCCGGTGGCGATTTCGTCAAAAATCAATAAGATGTTATTCTCCTTACAGAGTTGTGCTGCCTGCCGGAGGTATTCGGGATGATAAAAGCGCATCCCTCCGGCACCCTGAACGATAGGTTCAAGGATCAGACCCGCCAATTCGTCCTGATGTGTTCTGATAAGTGCGGCCAGTGGAGCAATGTCGTTGGGATCCCATTCTTCATCAAACCCAATTTGAGGGGCCGCTGCGAAGTAACGAAGGGGGAGGGTATTGCCGAAAATACGGTGCATACCGGTCACAGGATCGCATACAGACATGGCATTCCAAGTGTCACCGTGGTATCCCGAACGAACGGTAACAAAGTTGGTCTTGTTGACCTTCTTTTGTGCCACCCAGTATTGTACAGCCATTTTGAGTGCTGCTTCCACTGCAACGGAACCGGAATCGGCATAAAATATTTTGTTGAGTGAAGGCGGTGTGATTTCAAGGAGGATTTTGCCAAGAGCAATTGCCGGTTCGTGTGTCAAACCACCAAACATCACATGCGACATCTTGTCGAGCTGCTCCTTTACCGCAGCATTTAATACCGGATGGTTATACCCATGGATGGTACACCACCAGGACGACATGCCGTCGATCAGCTGCTGCCCATTTTCCAGTTCAATCATACAACCGTCCGCCCGCGTCACTTTGTAGGCTGGCAGCGGGTCGCTGATGCTGGTATAGGGGTGCCATAGGTGCTGTCTGTCGAAATCGTCGATCGTATGCTGCGCTGTCATAATGTTATTTTTTTCAATCCCTGATTTTCTGTTCCTGATCTATTTTTCCTGATGCTGTTTGTCCAGATTGCGTTGAATTTTGTGGTCAGGTCGTGACCATTGTGGTTTTTCACCTAGTGCCTGGTATTGACTATCCTCCATTGCGATGGTTTCAGGTTGGCTTTTTTTCTCAAAAGGCTGTTGGGGTATCAGCCCCAACGTTTTGAAAAGCTCCATATCCTCATTTATAGCTGGGTTGGGCGTTGTCAGTAGCTTATCACCTGCAAAAATGGAATTTGCGCCAGCAAAAAAGCATAATGTTTGTCCCTCGCGACTCATATTGCTGCGACCCGCTGATAAGCGAACTTGTGTTTGTGGTAATAAAATTCGCGCGGTGGCAACCATGCGCACCATTTCCCAGATGGATACTGTTTCCATCGCTTCCATCGGGGTGCCTGCGACCGGAACCAGTGCATTGATCGGTACCGACTCAGGTTGTGGAATGAGCGAAGCGAGTGTAATCAGCATATCCGCCCGGTTGGCTATGCTTTCCCCCATACCAATAATACCGCCACTGCATACCGTGATATTTGTCTTACGTACATTTTCGATGGTCTGCAAGCGGTCATCGTAACTTCTGGTTGAGATAATTTCTTCATAATATTCAGCTGAGGAGTCCAGGTTGTGATTATAGGCATAGAGACCTGCCTCGGATAATCGGAGTGCTTGATTTTCGGTCAGCATACCCAAGGTGCAGCAGACTTCCATATCGAGTCTGTTCAATGTACGGACCATATCCAATACTTGGTCAAACTCCGGTCCGTCTTTGACATTGCGCCAGGCGGCACCCATGCATATCCGTGAACTGCCGCCAGCCTTGGCTGCCAAAGCCTGCGCTTTTACCTGTTCTACACTCATCAGTCGTTCGGCCTTAACGTCAGTATGATAGCGTGCTGCTTGCGGACAGTAGGCGCAATCTTCGGGACATCCACCAGTTTTTATGGAAATCAAGGTAGATACCTGTACTTTATTGGGATCATGATAAGTACGGTGAACTGTAGCCGCTTCGTACAACAGTTCCATGATCGGTTTGTTATATAAGGCAACAACTTCTGCCTGTGTCCAATTCTTTTCTGTGCTCATATTCTTTGTGTTTGATCGTTTGGAAATCAGGTCTCTATCACAAAAAATGCGGTAGATATCAAGTTTCCATGCGCCTGTTTTTTCAGTTGAATTGCAAAGATTACAGTTTAAACCCTAACTTTGGTAGTCCGAAATAAACATAATGAGTAGTCCGGTTAGTATAGGTTTTCATTCGATTATCAAGATAGACCGCCGCAAGGAGGATGCTGTTTATATACAGATCGTCTATCAATTTATCAATGCTGTCAAGCGCAACCTGCTGGAGGATGGAGACCTTCTTCCGGGAAGCCGAAAGATCGCGACGGAATTGAAAGTGCACCGAAAAACAGTGGTCGCCGCGCTAGCGGAACTACAGGAGCAAGGCTGGGTGGAGATTCTACCAAATAGGGGTACCTTTGTGAAAAATCCCGAACGTGTGACTACTGCGGTTTCGGCAATCGAAGCTTTTCGGCAACCACCGGATCGGGCTCCGTATCATTTTAGAAAGGAATTGATCCTGGATACGCCAGTATTTGAAATTCTGGAAAAGTATTATTTTACGGATGGTAGCCCAGACTACCGTATTATCGAGACGGAAGAGCTGGTACGTTTTTATGCCTCAATGGTAAAACGGAAAAAGAAGAGTGATGAATTTCCGGCTACGACTGATGGAAATCTATTTTTTAGGGATCAATTGAGCTATTATCTCAATTTGACACGTGGTTTCCATCTCTCCCGGAACTTTCTATTGCCCATTGCCAGCCGTGAGCAGATCTTTTCTATTTTATCACGCTTATTGATTCAACAAGGGGATATTGTACTGGTCGAAAATCTAAGCTATTTTTTGCCGAACATGATCTTTAGCCAAGCCGGAGCCAAACTGAAAACGGTTCCTGTAGATGCGATGGGAATGGATATTGATTATATCGCAGATCATTTTGCGGCCGGTGAGATCAGGTGTGTTTACATCAATACAAAATGCCAATATCCTACTACAGTAAGCCTTTCTGAAAAAAGGAAAATGCAGCTGTTGCAGCTGGCCGAACAGTATAATTTTATTGTGATCGAAGATGATGTTGATTTTGAGTCTTCGCTGGTCAAAGACAAGGGGGAATCTCTTTTTCGTAAAAATGCGGGGAATAGGGTGATCTATACAGGGACATTTGGTCGTTTTTTGGATCCTGGTTTTCAGATGAATTTTTTGATTGCTCCTCAAGATCTCCTGGAGGAGGGAAAAAAATACCTAAATCTCTTTGGTAAGCCCAATTTTATGATCGAAAAAACATTGGGCGAAATTATCCATCAGGGCGATATTTTTCGGTATCAGCGGAAGTTTCACAAAATAGTTGCTGAACGGAAAGACTTATTTGCGCAATTGCTGCATACCAATTTTGAAAACAAGATCACATTTGATGTTCCGGTTTCTGGCTTAGCTTTTTGGGTCCGATTCAATTTCAGCTTTTCACTGACCATCTTACAGGAAAAAGCAAAAGAAAAGGGAGTGTTACTGCCGAGTAACTGCCTTTACCAGAATAGAACTGTGACAGCCTTGCGCTTGGGTTTTGCTCATTTCGATGAGAAAGATATGTGTGATGCAGTCCGTTTGTTGCATGAAGCCTATCAAGAGACTGTCGGTGCTAAGTAGAGCTATGACAGCCTTGCGCTTAGGTTTTCCTATCTCGAAGAGAAAGATAGGTGTGATCCGTCTGCAGCCTATGATCTTTTAGGATATGGTTGGAATTGTGGTCAACTAATCTGCAGGATAGTTGTCAATTTTTCCTTTATCTCCTGAGAGGGAATCCTAAGGTCAATAAAGTACTGTCCCTGCCAACTTTTGCTTTGTGCTGCCTGCTTGCTTTCTGTGATACTCCAGTCTGGATATACACGAAACCCACGTTTGCCCTCCTTTTGCGCTGTTGTTAAGATTTGTCTGTCGATCAGAACCTGTTTTGGGAAAACAAAGAAACCAGCATGTGGTTCCTGTTCCGCAGCAATAATGTAATAGTCAATAGCATCATCGGCTGTAAATGCTGTCGTTTGACCCCGAGCGTCACGTTTCCAGAGGGTGACGAATTGTCCGACCTTTGTGGGCGTTATTTTGGCTTTTCGAAATTTGATATTTCGCTCATCAAGTTGAAAATTAAAGCCGAAATAACCAGCACATTCTAGATCATCAGTCAGGTTCGTTATACTTTTGGATAGGATCTCTCCCAGTTGTTTTAGTTCTTTAATCATATATGCTAATACTTTTTCTCTTTTTTTGAATTTATGGTTGTCACGAAACGCCTAACAAGACTATATCCTAGCGGCTATTTTGGTACTGGCTAGTAGTTTCTATTTTGTGTCAGCGTTGTAGATTAACTGTACGACACCTGATTTGAAAGCCCTGCTTTCCATAAGTTTTAAATGCAATCGTTCAGATAGATTTTCGAATAGTGGTTTTCCCTTACCCAAACCCTATAATAATTTGTCGTGCGGATTTTGGGCAGGAGTGGTGAATTATGGAGGGATCCCTGTGTTTTTAAGGATGCCCAAATATAGTTAAATTAAAAAATGTAGACAAAAGAAAAGAAAAAGCCCGGAGAGGAATCAACCGGGCTTAGAGATTATATAAGGGGAATAATACTTGCAAAAAAAAGTGAAGACTTAGTCTTCATCGGTGATAATGTCATCACCATCTAACTCGAAACCTTCACCAAGGAAGGTATGCTCTAGTTCGAATAATTCTGAATCTTTAATCATTTTATTTCTTATTTTTTGATATTCAAATTTATCATCCCTATTTAAGTTTATCGTCAATATAACATGAAGTTTTTGTTAAGGCGACGATTAGATTTTTTTTAGGGAAATATCCAGTTTTTGCGCCTGGATAATCCGGCTAAAAAACTCTTTTAGATCAAAATACTCTTCGGGTAGAAACAGCGGTTTATTAAATTGTGTTGCGCTCTCAATAAGTAGAATGTTTGGATCTGAATTGCTGACTTTAAAAATATAGCGGGCTGCCCGCTCGGGTAGTGCCATACTGATATTTTTTAATTTTGTCTCGGGGGCGTACGTATACCCTTTTGGCAATTTGATTTCCATATAGCTTTCTTCCTGGATCAAGGATCCAAAATCAATTGGGTAATTTCGTTCGGTCAGATTAAAAGGATTTTTGGTGGTTTTGCTTTCAATGTAAGGATTGAAAGCGAGTTGGTTGTTTTGTAGGTTGGCAAAATTTTCAATCTCGATTTCAAACTCTTCGGCGAGTGGTTTGTCTAAGGAGTCCCTGTTGGAAACCTTAAAGCTATTGATTTTGATACGGTTGTTTTCTTCATCCCATTTTTCGTAAAATTCCTCTTCTGAATTGCTACCCTGTAAACGTTCGCGCATTCTTGATGCAAGATAGCCATTGCGGGAGGTTACCCATTTTCCTTTTAATGTACCGTTTTCCATGAGTTCACCATAGAAGAAATTACTTTGTGAAGAGGGGAGTTTTGACTCGAGTTTCACCCAGTCAGACTCACCAGTTAAGGGAATAGAACGGCCTTGATAGTTGACGCATTTTAAAGGAATGTTGCCGAAGGGTTCATAGGGAGAGGTTGCATCCAACAAATAGTATTCCTCACCAAGTTTTACCTGAGCAACAACATGGTTGAATTCCGATATCGCAGGGGCGTACAGTCCAGCATAACCATTGTCGCGTGTCGATAAAATAACAGGAATAGCCTCTAATTGGGCATAACGTAGTGCATTGACCAATCCGAGATTGATGTCGGCACTATTGCCTGTTCTTTTTTCAAGCGCTTCTTTGATATTTTTCGCATAGATCGAGTGCTTATTGTTCCATTTGATCCGTTTCTGAAAATAAGCATAGAGGCGGGAGGCTTTTGTGATATCATTATTTGCCCCTTGTAGTACAGGTTCGATAAATTCTTTTAAGGCTCCTTTTCGCTTGACCTGACCACCAAAACTTTCATCTGCGACCAATTTTTCCCGTACGTTCTCCCAGGTTAGGGAGAAGTCATTTGTGGGGCCCATAGGGACACTGTACCGTCCGAGTTCAAAAAAGAGAATGGACCGAAAGTTTTTAGAGGAGGTCATATAGTCTTCACTGTGGAAGGCCGGAATATTCTCCATGATATAGGTCGTTTTGCTGCCCAGAATATCACCGATTGAACTTTGTAGCCCAGTGTTGTAATTATCAGTTTTGCGATCTTTGATGGGAAATCCCCCCTTTAAATTGGACTTATAATGACAGATTTCCGGTATGCGCGTGACATACTCACTATAGAGCTTGGGGAGTTCTTCCTGAAATTCCCAAGCATTGAGGTTGAAAATAAAAGGCGATTCCGTTTTGTAGCGATATTCAATAATTGTTCCCTCCTGAACCTGCGGAATGGCAGCCTTGGTTAAGGAGATATTTTCCGAAGAGTTTTCGTTAAAGATGTTTGCCTTTGTCATTTCAGTTTCGACGACTTTATCCCCCTGGAGGTGATAGGAAGCTCCTTTGATGTCGGTGACAACCTCGCGTTCATTTCCGCTTTTGTAAAGTGGAATGGTGAAGTTTGCATGGTTGTAGCCTTCCTTGTTCAATATTTTGATCCGAACATGTTTGACGAACTCGACGACCAGGCCGGTATGTTTGGTATAGTTGACCTGTGCAGAGCCGTATTCCCGAATGACAAATGCGTTGGCTGCAGTGTCCAATTTGCCAATATCGATCGCGAAATCCTCTTTTTTTACTTTACCGAATGAAAAATCTTGGGCATGAGCCCAAAAACTGCCGAGAATAAGCAGGCTGGTGAAAAAACCTTTCATAAAAAGTCACTATATGGTTAAGAATTATAGTGCTAATGTATGAAATAATATTAAATTTTATAAGTAAAAAAAAATCCGTTTAAGTTGTTGTTGAACGGCCCTTACATGGGTTATTACGTAGTCTTTAATTTTTTAAATACTTGCTGAACTTAGTCAAGCTGATCGAAGTGTGGAATCTAGCCATGTGTTTTGACACCATGATCTCAAAAAGAGTGTTTTTTAGCGAGTTAAAGCCCTTTTTTGATGGGTTTTAATACGTGAAATCAAAGGTCAGCGTTACATATCGGTTGTCCTCACCCTTCCATTTTGGTCCGGAAAGTAAAATCTCCTTGGCCTTGTTGTCCAGATAATCATTGGCACTTTGTAAGATATTGATATTGGACGGGAAACCATCTTTATCGATATAGAAATTCAAACGTACAGCACCTTCGTATCGACTGTTAGCTGTTTTCTTTTTAACGTAATTATTAAATGACTTCCATCCCCAAACGGGTTCAGCACTTTTTGTTTTCCGGGAGGACATGGTTGTAACTACTACCTCGTCAAGTGTCGCACTGGAAGGTTGTAATTTTATATTCAGGTTTTTGTTGCGACGCATATTTAATGCAACTGTGTTATAACCTACAGCCATGATATCAACCAGGGAGTCTACTGTGCTCGGTTGGATGGTGGCCTTACCTTGAACATCTGTATTTGTTGCCAGCTTGCTATTGGGTTGCATGATGGTAACACCTGATATCGGTAAGCCAGTTTCTTTGTCACGTACAGTCACCTGTAAAGGACTACCAAAGGTCTGTGGGGTCACATTGACGCCAGCTATCCTGCCAGCGAGCGCATTGCTTTGATTGACCTGTTGACCTCGGATCACAACTGAACTTCCGGTGATACTCTTTTTCGCTTGGGGGGTATAACCAAATACCTCCACACTGTCTAACATTTTTGAATCAGCTATAGCTCGGTCCCTGTGGATGCCATTATTCATTTTTTCAATCGGAGCTATGCGTGTCGATGGCTCCTGATGTGCTGGCACTGTCTCCTCATTATATTGACCAAGATTGGAAGATTTACTGTTGTCCGCCAAGCGAGGACTGTCCTGCTCTTTTATACTAGGGTCAATGGTAGATGAGGCCGCTGTGTCATGTTGAGGAATCGATTTTGACGAAGGGACATCAGCCGGCATAGCGGCATCTGCTGTACGCTTTGCCTCCGAAGGGCTTTTCTGTTGCTGGAAATAGAGAATCCCCGCACTTAAAACCGCGACTACTGTAGCGGCAATGGCCAGTCTTTTCCAGTCAAAGACTTTTATTTTAGCTTCTTTTTTATGTTCGATGCGTTGTGCGATACGCGCGTTGAGTTCGGAAGGAACAGTACGGTTTTGATCCATTTCTATACCCATAAGAATATCCGCCAACATGGGATCACGTTGGGCCTCACGTTCAATGGCGTACATCTCTTTGGGAGAAAGTTGGCCATTGACGTATTTCTTTAAGTACGCTATGTCATAATTACTGTCGCTCATTCCAAGCCTCCATGCAATTTTTTAAATTCCGCTTCCCATTTTGGATGTAACTTTTAACTTCATTTAAGCTATATCCTGTCGAGTCGCTGATCTCTTTGTAACATTTTTCCTCCAGAAAAAAGAGTTTGACGGACTGTTGCTGTTTGTCCGGTAGTTTTTCCAGACAGCCTTCCATTGCAGTCAATTGTTCCTCTTTTTCATCCTGTTGTTCATACTGATGCAGATCTTCGGGATATTTCACAAATTCATCCAAAGAAATTTGTGATTTGTTCTTTTGTGACCTTAAATACATCAGGCAATGATTTTTGCTCAACACATAGAGCCATCTCGGAAAGTCTTTGATTTCTTGCTTATTAACTTTGTAGATGAGCTCTTCAAAAATATTCATCACGGCATCTTTACTCAATTCTGGATCTTGAAGATACCGTAAGCAGACATAATAGACCATTTCGGTATGTCGTTGATAAAGGTTCCCCAATACCTTGAGATCAGATACCTCCTGATATTGTTGCAAGAGCCCCTGGTCTTGCGTTGAATCCTTTTTTGACGACTTGAATGCGAACATTTTATTTGCTAAAAATATTTTTTTTTTCTGGTTTATGGAAATTTAATATTTGCTGCATCCCTTGACAAAAATTTGAACGATATGAGAACAATACTTTTTTTAATGAGCATGTTGCTATCTCTTGGTGGATATGCCGGCCAGCAATACGAAGTGAAAGGGAAGGTGACGGATGCAAAGACCAAATTAGCGTTAAGCGGTGTGGTGGTAACAAATGTGCAGACCAACGAACGCAAATCCACTGACCGTGATGGAAATTATCAGATCAAGGTCACTCCCGGTAAGACAACTTTGGAATTCAGTTACCTCGGTTATATTACACAGCGTGTCGAGGTAAAAAGAAAGGGTAAAGTCGATGTCGCAATGGTACAGGATAACCGTACACTTGATGAAGTTGTCATTATGGGCTATACTCCAAAAGCGAAGCAGAGTGTGGTCGGTTCAGCACAAATCGTAGCAGCATTGTCTGGACAGGTTGCGAATGCAAACATAAGGAGAATGCCTTATATATCCGATCAAAATCAGGAATCATATCAGAAAATCAAGGAAAACAAGTTTATCAATCCAATGAAGGAGCCGTTGTCAACATTTGCTGCAGATGTGGATGCTGCTTCATATAGCAATATCCGTCGGTTTATCAATGCGGGCAATTTACCCGATAAGGATGCCATACGTGTTGAGGAGATGATCAATTATTTTCAGTATAAGGTAGCAGGACCAAAAAATGGCGAACCAGTGAATATCGTAACCGAATTAACTAAAGCACCGTGGAACGATGCGCATCAATTGATGCGGGTGACGTTAAAAGCCAAAGATATCCCGACGGACAAACTCAAAGCCTCCAACCTGGTTTTTTTGATCGATGTCTCAGGATCGATGATGGGGCCAGGGCGATTGCCTTTGGTGAAATCTTCCTTGAAAATGTTGGTGGATCAGCTGCGTGATATTGACCGTGTTGCTATTGTAACCTATGCAGGTTCGGCCGGAGTGAAATTGGAGAGTACAAGCGGTAGTCAGAAAATGAAAATAAAAACAGCCATAGATGAACTTGAGGCTGGAGGAAGTACTGCCGGTGCTGCAGGGATCAAAAAAGCCTATGCCATTGCCCGCCAAAATTTGGTTAAGGGTGGAAACAATCGGATTATCTTGGCTTCCGATGGGGATTTCAATGTAGGCGAGAGTAGCGATGAGTCTATGGAGGAACTGATCAGTAAAGAGAGTAAATCTGGTGTTTTTCTGACCGTGCTTGGCTATGGTATGGGAAATTTGAAAGATAGTAAGATGGAGATCCTAGCAGATAAAGGGCATGGTAACTACGCATATATCGACAATATTTCCGAGGCTCGGAAAGCCATGGTCACCGAATTTGGAGGAACATTATTTACAGTGGCTAAAGATGTGAAGATTCAGGTAGAGTTCAATCCGAATTATGTACAGGCCTACCGCTTGGTCGGCTATGAAAACCGTTTGCTTGAAGCGGAAGATTTCAACAACGACCAAAAGATGGGCGGCGATATGGGCGTAGGTCATGTTGTTACCGCGCTGTATGAGATCGTCCCTGTCGGTGTCAACTCGACGATGGTGGGGACAGTCGATCCGTTGAAATACCAGCAGAACTCAACCAAAAATAGCGCGGTCAAAGGAAATGGGGAACTGGCAACAGTCAAATTCCGTTACAAAGAACCTGATGGTGAAAAAAGTAAATTGCAGCAACAGGTGGTACAGGCTAAGGTAACCGAGTTGAATCAGGTCAGTGAAGATTTACGCTTTGCAACTGCTGTGGCCGAACTGGGGCTGTTACTTCGTGATTCGGACTTTAAACAGGAGGCTAATTTTGATCGTTTGATCGTCCGAGCGAAGGCTGCAAAGGGAGCAGATGATGAGGGCTATCGTGCCGAATTTATCCGAATGGCAGAAAATGCACGGGACTTATCGAAAACGAAAATGTAGGGAGCTTAAAATACAAGCTAAGTCGCATTGACATTCAAGTGTTGGGGAAAAGGTGGAGAAACAGCTTGGGGCAGTTGATAAAAAAAATCGCTGTTCCAGGTTGTTTTATTTTTATGGCTTATTTCGAAATAACACTTGTCGTTTGGTTGGTATTAAGTTTGAATAAATAGATTTTGGAAAATAGACAACTGAAAATCGTAAATAAATAGATATTTTTAGGGACAAATAATTGCTTATTGTGCTGTGTGCCAAAATTGATGCTGGTGCAGGCTAATAAAGAATAGACAAATAATACAATTTTGAATGAAAAATTACTTTTTATGTTGTTTTCTTTTAATAGGAATAGGGATACAGTCACAAGGTCAGAATAAGGCGCTCAACAAACAGCAGACAATAGCTTATATCAACAAGCTGTATAAGGTTGCCTATCGTTATAAAGAAACCAAAATTGACACAGTTACAGTGGATGGGAAGACCTTGACTGTTTTTCTGTCAACGGGTCAGCATTATCGAAGTGATATCTCGAAATCTGAACCCCTTATCATTGCACGAGTAAAGTCCGGTTATCAGATTCGATATAAATCCGCGGCCAATACGGAGGAAATTTTGTGGGCCATCCAAACCGAAGATGATGCCAAACGTTTACAAAACGCGCTACAGCATTTGATCGGGTTACTAAAAACAGAAAAGAGGACTGATCCTTTTGGAAGTTAACATCGCCTTGTCGTACTTGAGCTAAACTTTTTTCAGCAATAATGTTCGGCAAGACACGAACTCGCCGAACATAAGAGAAAGTCTGGGGCATACACAGGATGTGCGATTCGGATTGCTGAAGGGGTTAACCAAAATGCCCTTTGATATAATTACGCGTGGTTTCGTGTTGGGGGGTGTTAAAAATCTGATGCGTATCGCCTTGTTCAATAATCTCCCCAAGATACATAAAGACGGTTTTGTCGGCGACACGTTGTGCCTGTTGCATATTATGGGTGACAATAACTATCGTATATTTTTTTTTCAGATGGTGAATAAGTTCCTCGATCTTTAGGGTACTCACAGGGTCCAATGCCGAGCAAGGTTCATCCATCAAAATAATTTCGGGACGCAAGGCTACCGCACGGGCGATACAAAGTCTTTGTTGCTGCCCCCCGGAAAGCCGTGTAGCTGGTTTTTTCAGATCATCTTTTACCTCCTCCCAGATATACGCTTCTTCCAATGCTTTTTGTACGGTTGTCTTATCTGCTATTAGATTGTTGATCTTGAGACCATAGCTGATGTTTTCGTATATACTTTTGGGAAATGGATTGGCTTTTTGGAATACCATACCCACACGCTTACGTAGATCCGTAACCTCGATATCTTTTTGATAGATCTCGCGACCATCCAATTTGATATGTCCCTCTATTTTGGCTTCCGGATAGAGATCATGCATACGGTTAAAACTTCGCAAAAGGGTACTTTTGCCACATCCTGATGGTCCGATCAGCGCCGTAACTTTATTTTCCTCAAATTCGATATTGATATTTTTCAACACCTGTTTGCTCCCAAACCATAGGTTGAGATTTTCAGTGACCAATTTACTTTTCATTATTTCTAAACTTATATCGAATATAGAAAGCTGTTAAATTCATGAGGAAGACCACAATGATAAGCACCAATGCTGTTCCGTATGCAATAGGTCTGACCTCCTCAATCGACTGATGCTGCGTTGATAACATGTATAGGTGATAGGGCAGTGCCATAAACTCCTGATTGAGGTTACCAAAGGAATTCGTGATATAGAATGCGGCTCCTGTAAATAGTATGGGTGCTGTTTCGCCGGCCGCTCGGGAAAGCGTCAGGACGATACCTGTGAGTATCCCCGGTAGAGAGGCGGGCAGTACCACATCTTTGATCGATTCGAATTTAGTGGCCCCTACAGCTAGTGCTGCCTCCCGCATGCTTCGTGGAATACGGAGCAGGGCCTCCTCCGTTGTGGTAATGATATAGGGAAGGGACAGCAAGCCCAAGGTCAGTCCGGCAGACAAAATCGACGTGCCGAAATTCAGGGCCTGAACAAAGAGTGCCAGACCAAACAGGCCATAGATAATCGAGGGAACACCGGATAAATTACGGATGGAAGCTCGGATCGTGCGGGTCAGCCAGGTATTCTCTGCGTATTCGTTGAGGTAAATGGCACAACATATTCCAAAAGGAATGGAAAATAATGCTGTTATCAAGGTCAGAAATACCGTACCTATAATCGGCGTAAGAATACCTCCCCGTGTCATACCATCGGAAGGTAGTTTGGCGATGAAATCCCAGGATAGCACATGGGAGCCTTTCGTAAAAATATCGTATAGGATTACGCACAAAAAGAAGCATACAAGTCCTGTGGAAAGGAGAAGTGTGCCCCATTCGACGATCGGTGCCAGTTTTTTTAATTTATGCAGCATGATATTTTCTAAAACGGTTAATAAAATATTCACCAATTAGATTGGCCACCAAGGTCATAAAGAATAACACAATCGCTATGGCAAACAAAGCATAGTAATGTGTGGTCTGATAGGGGACCTCACCCATTTCGATCGCAATTGTTGCGGTAATGGTTTTGACAGAGTCAAAAAATCCTTTAGGAAATATCGCGGCATTCCCCGTGGCCATCAATACAGTCATGGTTTCACCGATGGCTCTTCCCAGTCCCAGCATAACGGCGGCAATGATTCCTGGTGCTGCAGCAGGAATCGTAATCTTGCGCAGCGTTTGCCAACGAGATGCACCAAGACCATAACTCGCTTCACGGTAAGTTTGCGGTACAGCATGGATGGCGTCTTCGGAAATTGTAATGATGGTGGGAAGGGCCATGATGGCCAGTAAGATTGCTCCATTTAATGCATTAAGCCCATTGGGGAGGTTGTTTAGATCTGCTATTCCGGGACCAACCAATACGATTCCCAAAAAGCCGATCACGACCGAAGGAATTGCTGCAAGCATCTCAATGGCTGGTTTTAAGATCGTCTTGAGTTTGGGACTTGCATATTCGGAAATAAAAGCTGCGGTACCCACACCCAGTGGAATGGCAATCAGCATCGCACCCAAAGAAACAATTGAGGTACTTACAATTAATGGCAGAATGCCGTAGGCCGGTTCTGCTGCTGTGGGATTCCATTGGCTTCCGGTGATAAAATCCAATGGCGAAACATCCAGAAAGAAGGCAATTGCATTGTAAAGCAGCATGAAGAAAATACCACCCAAAAGTGCAAGAACCAGATATCCGGTAGACTTGAATATGATTTTAGCGATCTTATCGATGGCGACTCGTTTTTTGTACTGCATGTTATTTTATTGAATAAGGTAATAACCTGATTTTTCGATGATCTTGGTCCCTTCTCCTTTGGTTTCAAATTGGATAAATGACAGCACTTTGGCCCATGATTTTTCGGGAATAAACTGATAGAGGGGACGTTGAAAAAAATATAATCTATTTTTTATTGCTGTAGGATCTAAGGGCGATATGGCATTGGAATCTGCATCATTTTTAATTTTCAATACTTTGATACCTTTGTTATCCTGAATCTTTTTGGAAATATAACCGGCACCGACATAACCAATACCAGACTTGTCAATTTTAATGGCTTCCAGAATTTGTGCATTTCCGGTCATTTCTTTTGCCTTTTGGCTATAGGCTATTTTTAGCTTCTTACGAATAAACGAATAGGTTCCCGAACTGCTCTGTCTGCCATAGATATTGATTGGAACATCCTGTCCAGAAACAGATTTCCAGTTTTCTACTTGACCACTCATAATTTTTGATAGCGTTTTCACATCGATTTCCGTGATCGGATTGTCGCTGTGGACAACAAAAGCAGTGGCATCTTCGGCAAAGACAACGGTTTTCAGGAGCATGTTCTTCTTTTTGAAGAGTGCCTGTTCTTCTTCGGTCAATGGACGCGATGAGTTGGCGATATCTGCCTGCCCATTCAATAGGGAAGTAATACCAAGTCCCGACCCTCCTCCGGAGATAGCCATACTGAATGTCGGATCTGTCTTATTGTACGCCTCAGCTAGATTAACAGCAAGATTCACTTCGGTATCCGAACCTTTCATTTTGATGGTATGATCGGTATTACCGCAGGACCATAACAGGATACTGAAACCAAGAAGGACAGTAGAAATAAGACGATTGAAAGCCATATCATTCATTCTTACTAAGTTAAACAGAAGAGAAATGATTTTGTGTTAGGTTTGTGTTATCTTATTGTGAATTAATATTTTGTAAACACATTACCTCGTATCGAGTTTAATCTATTTGGATAATCCATCCAGCAGACAGCTAAATAGTGTTAAAGCGTTTTTATAAACTGAAATGATTTGATAGATTGTGGTAATTTTTACGAAGGACAATTATTAGTGTTTCGAGCGAACTAGCGAGATAATAACAGTTTATTTCTTATCTCATATGCGTATATTTTCGGTTCTTATAATAACCTTGTTATGAGCGTTTCTGTTAAGTTTTTATTGCTGTTAATCATTATTTGTTTATTTAGCTACTTGCGTCCAGTTTATGGCCAAAAAGGAAATGAATATAGGGGGATAATTTTGTCTGCTGATACCATGTTGTTGCTCCGGGGAATTAACCTTTTAAATTTGAATTCAAAAAACCATACTGTTTCGGATGTTTATGGGAATCTTGTCCTTGACTATAGATTCGGTGATACCATTGAATTCAGACATGATCACTGGGAAACGAAGCTGGTTTATGGAGACAAGCTAAAGGATTCTGTCTTTCTAAAGAAACGGTCTATCGTTCTCGATGAAATTGTGATAACAAGGAACCGACATAACAACGAAATAAATGATTTAAAAGAAATAGAAAAGGAGAAGAACAGGAAGGGCGGTATCTATTATGGTGGAAAGCCACCTAGTGCACTACTGAATCCCTTTGGAGGGAAACCGATCACTTTCTTCTACGAGCTTTTTAGCAAGAATGGAAAACGAGCTAGAGCAATGGAGAAAGATATCCAACATGGGATATTGGAAAACAAGGTTGATAGCACCTTTAATAGGCATACGATCAAAATAGTCACAGCTATAAAAGATGAAGAAATTTTATCTTTTATGGAGAGCTATAGACCCACTGCCGAGCAGGTACAATCGTGGAATACTTATGACTTGTACGAGTACATTAAAAAATGCTACACATCTTTTAAGTTTGTGGAGTCTCAGGAGAATGTCCGTTGATTATGATGTACAATGAGGGCAAGTTGACCACCTATTTGACCGATAAAATCCTTTCTAAATTATTCTTTTTCTACTGTTACTATACCCAGATAAACGCTATTCATGCTGCGATTGCTACCATCTGTTGCCGCAAAACCAAGATAGAGGTGAAACATGGAACTGCTATTGACTTTAGGCAGTTCAATTATCTGGGATCGCTGTTCGATGCTGTTTCCCAACAGCAGTCCGGCGGATGTGTGCATCGGATCTTCCGGTAATAAGAGCACCATGGTTCTAAAGTCAATTAACTCATGGTTCAGCAATTCCTTGGTCACTTTGGGCTCCCATTTTATTTCGAGTTTGTCGTCTACGATCTCGGTGGATGTGGAAATGATCATGTTTTCCAGTCCTCTGCTAATAGCAAATTTTTCATAGTTGATTGCAGGTCCCTGTTCACCGAGGAGGACTGCATGTTCAAGATGATAAGACATCGCCGCATTAAATGCGGTCATATTTTCCTTATATCGCTGAAAACCTAAGCGGAAAAATTTGGTGAACTGACCCAGAAAAGTTTGTGTAAAGGCAAATTTACTTCTGTTTTTATTCTCAATGTCAGATAGTTTTCTTCCTTTCTTGACTTTAGGAAGCGAACGTACATAGGTGATATCCTTCCATTTGCAAAACACGACAGCGCCAACCTTTCCGGATGGAGCACCATTTGCTCCATTATTTACTCGTGCCATAAATTCATTTATAATTTGTTTGATTCTTTTAACGGATGAATAGGGGAAAAGTTTGCCTCAAGTAGTATACTTATTGTAAATTAACTGATACAAAACAGGAAGATTATAGGGATATTAAACGCTTTAATCCGAATTAGGTC
>Ga0256787_1000095_pt1 | contig 19310 bp, 17 predicted proteins | sample MC6MC0938MT_FD_189994 | JGI IMG/M metagenome (GOLD analysis project Ga0256787, IMG submission 189994) | Metatranscriptome of enriched soil aggregate microbial communities from Iowa State University, Ames, United States - MC6-MC0938-MT... | ecosystem: Environmental > Terrestrial > Soil >... | reverse complement strand
GCTGTTTACACTAAGCGGCAGCGCGCGTTTTGATTTTAAACATAATTTTCCAGGCTTTAGCCTGAGTCTGCCTTCCGGAGTATCCATCAGAGATATAGGCACAACGTTCCTTGTGGAAGGGGATGAAAACCACGCAAAAATAAGTGTGTACCAGGGAATGATAGCTGCCGGGTATAAAAAAGATACGCTACTGGTGGGCAAAAATGAAGTATTGACTTTTAATAAAGCTTCCGGTTTTACGAAAACAGACCTGACCGGTGATTTTGATTACAAAGACTATTCATTGAAACAGGTGTGCGATAGCGTAGGTACTTATTTCCATTCCGACCTACAGATAGGGGAACATATACTTGCCGGCAGGATGCTTACACTAAAAGGTAAAGACCTGAGCCTGCCTCAGGTATTGGAAATTATTTCTGAAACTCTGGACATTAAATATGAAGCGCTTACAAAGGATACTATTATCTTTAAATCCAATTAAACAATACTGTAGTCTATTGATATTGTTGTTGATGGGTTCCTTGAACGCTACAGGCCAGGGTGCGCTGCTGAACCATACTTATAATTTTTCAGCGCAGACTTATACCCTCTATGAGCTGACGACGCTGATGCAGCAGCAGGCTGATATTTCTATTTCTTATGATGCCCAACAGATAAAAAGCAAAACCCGGGTCCGATTACCTAAGACCAGTATGACGGCTAAAGAATTGGCTGTTCTGCTGAATAAAAACTACCAGATCCAGGCAAAATTTATTGGTAAGCATATCATCTTGCAACGAGATGTGAAAGCGATTGCCCGTCATGCGCCTAAAAAGAAGAAAGCTAAAGCGCGGATATTGGCCCCACAGGAGCCTGTAAAGCCAGCATCAGCAAGTAAGGTAGCTGATAAGGCAATCGCTACTGTAGTTAAATTACCGGCAGCGATACTGGATACCATTTCTGATTTTACGGATACTTTTACAGCCGATAGTCAAGGGATCTCTGAGTATAAATGGACGATTGCGCCGGCTAAAGCAGCAACCAACACCGATGAAAATACAGACCGGCTGGATCATCCCGAAGTTACATCGCTGGGCGAACACTGGTACCAGAAGTTTGGTTTATCTTTTAATGTCGCCGGCGATGAAGTTTTTTACCTTAACCCCGGGCTGAGCCTGCACTGGGGTAATCTATCTGTTAGCGGGAATTATGCGATACGGGGTGACCTGTCTCATTTTCGTTTTGGATTGAGTTATACAAAGCCAGTTAATAATAACCTGCGTGCTACTATATGGGCTAATTACGGGGCCATCCCGGACCAGGCCAAACGGCTGAATTATCAATATGACAGCATAACAGGTACGCCACCGGATTCCTTAGAGGTGATTACTGTGACGGGAAGTGCGGCCTATAAGCTTAATGGTACCGTTTGGAAAGCGGGTATTAACCTGGACTGGAAGCTTGGGGACAGGCTGGAATTATTTTCGGGGCTGAACTTTAGCCGCTCCCGCACGCAAATATTGTATGATGACGTTATCGAGGCACCGAGCACGTTTATTCCGCCCGCGGTACCGGCACTTTTGCGGGATTTTAGCCTGTTTCCCGGAGTACTTACTTTATCGGAAGACTTTTCACCCAACAGAGGTATTTATAGCCGTTCCTGGATTGGCTTCCAGGTGGGGCTACGCCTGTATCTGTTCCGGTCAGGAGATTGATTTAGCCGGTATACGAACATGAAAAATAATTTTTATAAAAATGAGCTTTGAGTAAGGGTAAATCGCAGGCATTGCGTCTTTTATTAAATGCAGTTTATTGCTGGCTTTCTTTATTTCTTAAACCCTTAAATTAAACCATTATGTTGAAAAAATTTATTCTGGTACTCACAGTACTATTACTTTCGAAATTTGCCGGCTTTGCCCAGGCCCCTAGCTTTAATGTCTTTCATACTTATGGCGATTCGTGTTATAATTCTGTAGGATTGAATTTTCTTTATTTTTATTCACAAGTAAATAACGCAGGCCCTAACACAAGCCTGGAAATTTATTGGGGAGATGGAACCTCCAACCTGGCTACTAATAATGGGCAGGGTTATTTTGGTTCTTCGCACAGTTATGCCTCGACGGGTATTTATACTGTAGCGGGAGTATTGTTTGACGGTACCACCGCGGTGGATACGATGTATGAAACGGTCAATTCATTTTGTTCTGTAGTACAGGGTGCAGGTTATAAGCGTACTGATAATAACTGTTCCTGGGATTACCCAACAGAACCTATCCTTAATACACCTTTTTTAATCGAGGTACGTAAAGCCGGTATTCCGGTAGACACGATACAGTCAAACGGTCGTATTTATAAAAGAATCAATAGCGCAGATCTTACTTCTGTGTTTAGCCTGCACGTGTTAACTGCACCAAATGGCATGCTGCAAGCTTGTCCTACTGCTGCCTATACTTTTAAATTTGATACCCTGGATTATGCGACTTTCGAAGGCTTTAATTTTGGCTTTGATTGTGATCCGGCAGCTACAGGTTTCGACCTTTCTGTAACCGGTTCCGGCTTTTTTAGACCAGTTGCTAATTCTTACATCAATATTTACCCCAGGAACAGCGCTTGTGCGGGTACTAATGGAGTAGTGACCTTGAATCTTAGCCCTAAATACTCATTCGTGAGTGCTAATGTCACTCCAGCCAGTGTAAGTGGTAATACGATTACCTGGAATGTCAACAATCTCTCTAATACCAGTACCGATCAAATTTATGTAACCCTGAATGCAGTAGGTACCCCGGTTTTAGGCGATACGGTAATGAACACGTTAAGCATCACGCCAACTTCCGGAGATTTGAACCCTGCTAATAATACGTACCCAATGATTGATTCCATCCGGGCATCGTTTGATCCGAATGAAAAACATGTATACCCTATTGGTGAAATCGCCCAGGGTGAGCTACTAACCTACACCATTCATTTCGAGAATTTAGGTAACGATACCGCTTTTAATATCCACATCATGGATACCTTATCGGCCTACGTTGACCCGGCTTCTTTCAAAGTCATCACCAGCTCTCACCCGGTAAGTGCGCAAACGATTGCTAACGGTGCTATGAATACTTTAAGATTTGATTTTGCCAATATCTTACTGGCGGATGCCAGTGCCCCTAATGAAAACAAAGGTTTTGTAACTTACCAGATCAATGCAAAAACCGACCTGGCACCGGGTACTGAAGTGAATAACACGGCACATATCTACTTTGACATCAATCCTGCTATTGTGACCAATACTGCGAAAAACAGGATCCCTACAGAGTTAAGTATTCGCAAAACCGAAGGGTACAAGTCTGTTAATGTGTATCCGAACCCTGCAAATGATAAATTATTTGTAGAAAGATTGAGCGAATTTAAAAATGTGATCATTGTGAATTCCCTGGGACAAGAAGTGCTGCAACCAAAAGCGGTTAAAGGTTACCTTGCTATCGATCAGTTAGCTCCGGGTGTTTACTTCCTGAAAGCTACGGGTAAAGATGGCCTGTACACGCAAAAATTCATCAAACAGTAAACGCTATACATTGAAATAAACAAAAGCGGGCAGTTTTCTAACTGCCCGCTTACTTTTTTATCCTGCTTATCCTAAAACGGTAGCATAATCTTTTGTTTTGAAGTAATTGACAAAAATCTCTTCCGATTTTTTCATCAGCTGCTCATACTGTTTCGCACCATGGCTGATCCGTTTCACGCCTAAAGCGCCCAAACGCTCATAATCCGGAAGGGCAGGTGTCGTAAATACATTTAAAGGTAAACTTACTTTTTCCACAAAGGCTTTAATATCTGCTTCCTGCTCGATCAATGGTACAAAAATGCCATCTGCCCCGGCAGCCTGGTAAAGCTGCGCTCTGCGGATAGCTTCTTCCAGGGCATTGGGGTGCTTGGTGGTAAAGGTATCCACACGCGCGTTGATAAATATATCCATTGTGGATTTAATGACCCGGATCTTTTCCGCCAGCAAATCAGCATCGCCCAATAGCCGTTTGCCATTTTCAACCGTACCATCTTCCAGGTTGATCCCGGCCACACCAAGGTCAGACAGCTGCTTTACATATTCGGCGACTTCAATAGGATCATTGGAATAGCCGGCTTCAAAGTCTACGGATACAGGTATGCGTACGGCAGACTTAATTCTTTTGACGATAAACAGGAGTTCCTGTACGCTCATCTCTTCCCCATCTTCATGCCCCAGGGCATTGGCAATGGCATGGCTGGAAGTAGCTACAGCAGCAAATCCTGCTTTTTCGGCAAGGCTCGCAGAATGGGCATTCCATACATTCGCGATGAGCAAAGGCTCGCTTTTTTGATGTAATGTCTTAAATTGAACCGGGTTCGTTTTGGGGGACTGTTCTATACTCATAAGGTACTTTTTTGTTTTTATGTTTAGTGATTATTTAATATACTTCTGTTACCGCCTATCTTTTAATTTTAATTCATAAAGATCCTTCCTCCGGTCAGTCATCGTGCGCACAGACCCATTGTAGTGCAGGTCTTTTAAGAGGTTAAGATCTACGTCCACGATGATGGTCATTTCTGTATTCGGAGTGGCCTCCGCCTTAGTCGCATTGACGGGAAAAGCAAAGTCCGAAGGGGTGAAAACAGCGGCCTGGCCAAACTGGATATCCATATTGCTCACTCCGGGCAGGTTGCCTACACAACCGGTAATGGCCACATAGCATTCATTTTCGATCGCACGGGCCTGGGCACAGGCACGCACGCGGGTATAAGCGTTTTGCGTATCCGTAAGGTAAGGCACAAAGAGAATTTTCATACCCTGGTCGGCCAATAGCCGGGATAATTCCGGGAACTCTACATCATAACAAATGAGGACACCTATTTTACCACAGTCGGTATCAATAACCCGGATCTTATCGCCACCAGTAATGCCGTAATATTTTTTTTCATTCGGGGTAATGTGAATTTTCCGGTATTCGCTTGTTTTACCATTCCGGTGGAGGACATAAGAAACATTATAAAGTAAACCTTCTTCTACATAAGGCATACTTCCCGAAATGATATTCACATTATAGGCAATCGCGTATTCAGAAAGCTTTGACTTAATGGCTTCCGTGTGCTCACATAAGGCACGCATAGCCTCGTGTTCCGGCAGGTGGTTATAAGCAGACAGCAATGGCGTGTTGAAGAATTCAGGGAACATGACGAAATCAGACTTGTAATCCGCCAGCACATCAATGAAGAACAGGCATTGCTCAAAAAATGCGTCAATGTCTTTAAAGGGGCGCATCTGCCATTGTACTAATCCCAGGCGGATGATGCTGTCCGTCATCGCATTCTTTTTGCGGGAATAGTAGATGTTGTGCCATTGTAGTAGCGCTGCATATTCTTCTGATTGGGTGTCGCCTTTCAGGTAATTTTTTAATATGCGGATCACATGGAAATTGTTGGCCAGCTGAAAGTTCAATACCGGGTCGTGGATCTCCTTGGAACGTACCTTATTGATGTAGTCCCGGGCCGATAACTCGCCACTATATTTATGATAATTGGGCAGTCTGCCACCGATAATAATGCCTTTTAAATTCAGTTTTTCGCAAAGTTCTTTCCGGGCATCATATAATCTTCTGCCCAGTCTCAGATCCCGGAATTCGGGTCCTACAAAGACTTCTATACCATAAAGGATATCTCCGTCATCAGTATGGGTATCAAAAGAAAAATCACCGGTTATTTCCTGGTAGGTATGATCATTACCATATAATTCATACAATACGACAATGGATAAGGCACAGGCGGCCACTTTACCGTCTACTTCCACGCAAAATTGTCCTTCCGGGAATAACTCAATCAGTTTATTGATGGAGCTTTGATGCCAATAACCGCCAACATTGCCATAAGCTTCTATCATTGATTTTTTCAGTCCTTCATAATCTTCCAATCTTAATTTTCGTACTACTATATTCATAATTCCGTTTTATTTGGCTCAAGCCAATTTACTGAAAATATTTTAAATCAATAATAGCAGCGCTTAACCGGCTCGCCGGAAATAATAAAAGCACCGGCCGGAATGCTTACCGGGGGTGCTTTTGAAGGCATATTATAAAATTATTACAAAGTTATATCCGAACAGTGTTGCCTCATTTTTGCTCCAGGAAATTAAGCAGCTTTTGAACGTTTATCCCTTTCTTAGTGCGTCGGGCATTAATGATCAAATCATAGCCGCCGCTTTGTTTTTTTTTTGTGCTTCTGTAAGCTCGTAAGCATCACCTGGATCAAACCTCCCGGATCTGTATAAGTCATCCTTTATGTTTTGTACATAAGTGCTCAGTTTCAGAAATTTTGGCAGGCTTTGATATTCGTTCATTTCTAGTAACATTACTCGTTTACCCGTAAAATCAAAATGATTAAAATAATGATCTTGTGCAAACATTTGATTAAAGAAGCGGGCATTTGCCAGGGAAAGTTGATGGTTATTGTCGGCTCCGGCATCTTCAGCTATTTGCGGATAGCGGTTCCTGGAATATGCCAATGCTTCTGCTTTTTTGCTTTTCCTGAATTTTCGTTGATCCTTTTTAATGGAAAATACCAGTAAGGCATCATAGCCCTTGCGGGCCTGCTCGCTGCTGTCCAGGATGAATACTTTAAAAAGATATTCATTTGCCTTTTCTTTAAACAGCATTTTTTTTCTGCCATGAAAATATTCCCTTCCCCAAAAAGATCCGGGCTCGACCATAATAAAGTCAATTGTTTTGCCACTGAAATCAAAGCCAGGTAGCGGCACATTTTTATTCAGCCATTGGGCTTCGGCTGTAGTAACTTTTGGGTTGTTGTTATCAAAGGGCTTCCCGGACTGGCTAAAGGCTATGCCGGAGCACAATAAGATCAAAAACGTCAGGCAATTTTTTAACATGGCTGCAAATTATTGGATTTCGTTATTATATCAATAATAGCTCATGCTAATCATTTCATACGAGCTACGCTTAAAATTGTAAGCGCGAGCCTATGCTCACGCTTACTTTCTTTAAAGGGATAGGATTTGAAATTTTTATTTACTGATGGAATAGCCCTTTACTTTGGCCAGTTCCAGTATAGAATTATTGATTGCGGTACCTAAATCATCCGCCTCGCTACCGGAGGTTTCTTTTTGTTTTTTATCGATATACTCCTGTCTTTGCTTCGCCAGCTCTCCAATTTTCTTTTGATAGCTTTCGCGTTCTTCCTGTTTCTTTTTTACCGCAACCTTTATCTCAGCGGTCGATTTATTTTTATACTCTGCGGGCAGGGTATTTTTATCTACTTGTTCGATAGCACCGGGATTGGCTTTTTCATAATCCACCAGGTCCCAGGAGCTGTTGGTGTAGGCAGCCTTCGACTTGCTGACACTGCGTTCCACGGCATTAGCCTTGCTCATCGTGCCGGCATTCGCATCCTGGCGCCGTTGCATTTCTTTCTTAGAAGAACCTGCCGAACCGTACCCGATGTAAGTGTCATTTAAGCGGGTATTATAGGCGTCGATCTGGTCATCATAAGGTGTTTCTATAAACTGGACTTTGCGGTCAGAGTTAATGTTGAAATATTTCCCGTTTCCTTTTGCCGCGCCGATTTTCCATTTACCGTTGATGCCTTCCTGGTAATCACCGCAGTAGATCGTGGTCGTGCTGATGCCTTTGCTTACGCTATTACTCAATGCACTGGTATAAGGAACTCTACCCTGGTCAAAAGGTTCGTTGCCGGCAATGTAAATCAGCTTGATATCATTGGATCGGTTGGTCCACTCCAGTTCCTGGGTAGCCTTTTGTATTACTGCTCCGCAGAACTCCTCGCCGCCATTGGTACGTAACCCGAACAGGTGCTCTGAGATCAGGTCAAGATCGGTGCTTAGCGGAACGACCTGCCGGATGTAACCGTTGGAGGAACTAAGGCCGGAATTGCCATATTCATAAAGTGCTATTTCTATCATAGGAGTGCGGCCGCCATATCTTAAAGTACTTAATGTATTGATGATGTTCCATAACCTGGATTTTGCCTGCTCTATGAGGCCGTCCATACTATTGGAAGTATCCAGCAGGATGGCGACCTGGATCCGTGTGTTATCCGACGCCGGTCTTGGGCTGCGGTGTATCGGACGGTCAAAACTACTGGTGATCGGTTTTTGTGCATAGCCACCCAGGCTCAGCAGGCCGCAACTTAGGGTAAGGATACCCGATCTAAGCAACTTATTCATAATAATTAGTTTTAAGATTGTTTACTCCATATAGATGCAGGCTTTGTTTCGTTTCCACATCAATGATTGAATAAATAAGGGCAGGTTTTAATTATTTACAGGGATAGGTTTCAGGTCGCCGTTATGGTTGAGGAAAAGCAGGTTCGTTTTTTTCTCTTCAACTTTGGGTGTAGCCGACCATTTTATTTCATAGAGTACTTGTACGGCAGGTTCCAGCAGAGTAGGGTTGATCACAAAATCAAAATCTTTATTCGCTACCGGCATATAAAAATTCGTACTTGATTTATAAGTCGCATTGATGCGGTCGGGGTTCAGTTTATTGCTGAGCGAAGTATTTTGGTAGAGTGTATATTTCCGGTACATCTCTGTAGGCAGGTATATTTTAAATCCGTCACTTACGTTTTTTTCCTTATTACTGAAGGCATCACCGATCAAAGCTTCGTAGTTCTTGATGCGTTCCAGCATGAGGCCCCGGGCTTTGCTGATCATTTCCTTTTTGATACTGTCGATATTATTAATGGTATAGTCGACTCTTACCAGGTCATAAATTTCAAATTCAGATAACACTTTCATGATCTCGTTGATCTGGTCGCCTCTTTTGAATTGAATGTGGATATTCTTTTTGAGTTCAAATCCTGCAGGGACTTCATTATAGGTCTTTTTGCTGAAGAGTTTTTTCTCGGCCTGCAATTCATAAAGCGGCACCATTGTTATCATGTCGGTATATACTTTCACATCCGTGAATTTTTTCAGGCCGGCCTCTACTTCTTTTACCCGGTTATCCATGAGTTCATTCGTCTCCTGCACCGTTTTGCCGGTTTGCTGCACGGCATAGATCGCTACCAGGGCATCAGGTTTGATATTGGCCATACCTTTTATAGAGATATAGGTGCCGGAGCTGGCGGGATAGGAAATATTGATCATATTATCGGGGTAGGCGACCGCATAGGGTTCATTATTAATATTACCCGCAATTTGTGCAGAGAGCTGTTGTGTTGCCAGACCGGAGATCAGGATAAATAGTAATTTTTTCATGATTTACTGTTGTTTCTGTTTCAAAAGTAGCTAGCTGCTGTATTTTACAGGGGCGTAAATGGTGAAATACCTTGCCGACTTGGTGAATGAAGGGGCTGATATAATAATTAGTCCTAATTTTATCTTTTAAAATTTGGGAAGCTATGTGGCTTAAGCAGCTTGGCCTTAAAAGCCTTTTTATCTATGTGTGTTACCTGGTGTTGGCGGAGGGGGGATTGGTTGCCTCCGCTCAATCGGTGCCGGCTAAGCCAGAATCTGAGGTGGAGAACGTAAAGAAAAAAAAATCCATTAGTTCCAAGACAGGTTATAATACAAACCAGCTTTCAAAAAAAGCGCAGCAGGTCGAGGAAAGTTTTGGTGCGAATGAGGCCGCTACGGCAACAGGATTTGTACAGATAGCTGATGAACTGGCGGGAAAAGGGGAGTACCAAAAGGCAGAAACTTATTATAAACGTGCAACAGATATCTACCAGTCCTCTGGCTCCAAAGAGGAGCTGGCTAATGTGCAACGTAAACTGGCAAAAGTACAGGAAGAACAAAATAAGGTTAAAGAGGCTATAGGGAACTATGAAAAAGCCGCTTCCAACCAGGAGGATCCTTTGACAAAGAGCCTGAATGCCAATGATCGTAGGCGAATGCAAACCACTGACCTGGAACTTAAGGAAGCTTATGCCCGGAAAAACGTGGACATGCTTTCCCAATCCAAATATACCTTGCCACAGGTTAATGTTGAGATGTCGGATGCGCTTAACCAACTGGCCGTTTCCCAAAGATTACAAAATAAACAGGATGAGGCATTGAAAACCTTGTCCCGGGCTGTTGCCCTGGACGATCAGCACAGTGCAAGCCAGGAAAAGGCAATAGAAGCGCTCTCTAAAGACCTGGTGAAGGATAATAAATATGATGAGGCGGTAACCCTGCAATTAAATATGCTGGCAACAGCAGATAGCTCCGGCAATGATTTGCTGAAGATAAATACCTTAATACAATTAGGTAATTTATACGCGCAGCAAAATAAGGACACCGCAGCAGAGCAAAATTTACTGGCAGCTTATCAACTGGCAACCTCTTTGCATCTTACCAAACCCGCGAAAGACGCGCTCCGGCAGCTACTTGATTTTTATAATAGCTCCGGCCAGCCGGCTAAGGCGCAGCGGCTATCTATAGGTTTCCTGGACAACCTCGATACCTTACTGGCCCGGGACAGCAGCCTGCTGGATATGAAAGCGTTTGAAGCGGTCGAAGTCCGGATCCAAAAGCTGGAAGCAGAAAAAGCATTACAGGCAACCTTGTTGAAAGAAACACGCCGGAATAATTATTTATTAATAGCCGTGGCGCTGGTCATCTTAGTTTCCCTGGTGCTTATCGCAAAAGCTTATTACACGATCCTGAAAAGAAACAAAAAGATCCGCCTGCAGTCTTTAAGAAGAGAAATGAACCCGCATTTCGTATTCAATAGCCTGAACAGTGTGAACCAGTTTATCGCGGAGAATGATGAGATCAAAGCCAATAAATACTTAAGTGCTTATTCTACGCTTATGCGGACCGTGATGGAACATTCCGGTAAGGATTTTGTACCATTGGGTGTTGAGCTCGATCACCTGGAAAAATATCTTTCCCTGGAATACCAGCGTTTTAGCCACCAGTTCAATTATGAGATCCAGGTCGATCCATTGATGGATAAAATGGAACTTTCTGTACCTAATATGATCATGCAACCTTTCCTGGAAAATGCAGTCTGGCACGGTTTGCGTTATAAGGCAACCAAAGGCTTGCTTACGCTGAAAATAGCGCAAAAAGAGGGCCTGCTGCATATCCTGATCCAGGATGACGGCATTGGGATAGAACAAAGTAAAGCTTTAAAAACAAGCCACCAGAAACAGCATAAATCTTTAGGGATGGAGAATACCAAAGAACGGATTGCTTTACTGAACCAGCTTTATAACACGAAGATCGTATGCACAATTACGGATCTTTCGGCCTCGGGCAGGCAAGGAACCTTGGTCGATATAACTTTACCTGTATTAAAATATAGCTATGAAACTGAATACGCTTAAGACCGTAATTGTAGAAGATGAAATGGCCGCGGTAAATGCCCTTAAGGCTTACCTTAAAAAGTACTGTCCGCAAGTGGAAGTCGTGGCGATGGCCCACCAGGCTAACGATGCTATTGCAGTGATCAACGAGGTAAAACCTGATCTGGTATTCCTGGACGTGGAAATGCCTTATGGTAATGCTTTTGATGTACTGGAAGGTTGCCAGGAACTGTCTTTTGAAACTATTTTTGTAACCGCTTACTCGGAATATGCGCTGAAAGCATTGAACCAAAGTGCCGCTTATTATTTATTGAAGCCGCTAGATATCGAAGAGCTGATATTGGCAGTAAATAAAGTAACGCAGTCATTATCCCGGAAAGACCACCTGGAGCGTAATAAAGTGATCCTTGAAAATTCGAAAACCGATTTTAATAACCAGAAGCTGATCTTGCCAACTATAGACGGGTTTGAAGTCGTACATCACCGGCAGATCATCCGTTTAAAAGGAAATGGTAACTTTACCGATATCTTCCTGGAAGATGGCTCCAAGAAAATGGTCTGCCGCTTCCTGAAGCATTTTGAAGAGTTGCTGGAATATCCTTTTGTGCGCATCCACAAATCGCATATCATCAATATCAACCACGTGGCTAAATACCACAAGGGCGCCGGTGGCTATGTCGTGCTGCAGGATGGCAGCGAGATCGAGGTTTCGGCCACTTACAAGGAATCATTTATTAATTCATTTTCTTAAAAATTATAGCATGCCTTATACAGAAACGGACGGAAAGCTGGTATGGAATATCCAATTAAAAAATCAAACGGAAATAGCAGCGCTTGTTTTACAGATAGCTCAACTGGCTGACGCGGCCAACCATCACCCGGATATGTTATTACATAAATGGAACCAGCTCAGGATCGAACTCTTTTCTCATGATGTAAAGGCGATTACTGACCGGGATTACGCTTTGGCAAAACAAATAGAAGCGCTTTTAACATAATTTATACTTTTTATAAAAATGCTTACATTTGTGGCATTCGTTGCGAAAAGCCTATGAGCAATATTTATAAAGAAGGTCTGCACATCTTAGCTACTTTGAAAGACGTGGCTATAGATAAACTAGATACCTATGAGTCCTTTGCCCTGTTAATACAGCAATTAATAGCGGCTCATGACCTTAAAGACCTGGGATCCGTATTTCATAATTTTGAGGGCGGCGGTTTTACCGCGGTAGTTTGTTTGAGTGAGAGTCATATCTCTATCCATACCTGGCCGGAATATGCTTTATTGAATATGGATATTTACCTCAGTAATTTTTCAAGAGTGAATGACGGTGCTGTGGAGCAACTATTTGCATCCCTGCAACAATATTTTGGTGGAACAGTACATAACCTGGTTAAAGTAAAAAGATAAGGAATATGGAACTACCAAAGACCTTTAACTGCCCAAAGTGTGGCACTGCTTATCGCCAGGTGAATACGACAGCGATTCATTATGCCTGCACTTGTGGCAACGTAAACCGGATAGACGGTTTCCTGCAATCAGAGTCCAATCAGAAATTGAAGCAATTACCGCTGTACTCCCGTTTTAAGCAGGATACAAAAGGGTATTTTAACCAGGAAGCTTTTACGCTTACGGGCGCGTCGGTAGTCGTATTTAAAAATGCGGCCCTGAATTTCTGGACGATGAAAATGCAGGATGGTTCCATTCGCCTTTTAGAGGAATCCTATGGTTTCCAGACGATATTAACGCCAGTAACCGGGATCAATACCAAAGGTTTGTATGAACGCTTAAACAAGGCTTCAACTACAAAAGATACGATTATTGATCACCTGGGAACGTACCGGCTCGTACAGCAGGACGATTTCTGGGGATTTGATGTGAAAGGGGAAAGTGCTGCCGATGTACTGGGTGCTGAAGAGCGCTTCCTGTTTCAAAGCCGGGATGGAGAAACTTATATTGAAATATGGCTGGCCGGGAAAGAGTGCCGTATTTTTAAACAAGAACCTGTAGAAACGATAGAGGAACTTGAACTTTCAGCCATTAATACTGCGATTCAATTTAATGAGAAGGATTACGTGGATTGCGCTTCCTGTGGTAAGGAAGTATATATCCCTTACTTTCCTCTGGTTAAAAACTTTGTTTGCCCGCATTGTACCACGCTCAATACATTTAGCGAAAGATGGCGTTGGGTGAAAGACCAGAAAGTGCCACGATTGCAGAACAATATAGCGGCACAGATTCCGCTGGGTACAAAGCTGCATTTATTGGGCGATAACTTTAAAGTCATAGGAGCTACGATTAAAGAAGACAATGATGAGGCGCAATGGCAGGAATTTACTTTGTATTGTGAGACCGATGGCGGCTTTGCTTTTTTAAGTGTATTTAACGGGAATTTTATGCTGGTTTATGAAACCATGGAATTTCCTTTACTTCCTGGTTTGGGCCAGGGCTCGCTTTATTTTGAAGATACTTATTACCAGTTTTATAACGATTATACCACTAAATTATTGTGGGCAGAAGGCTATGTCTTCGACGATTTTGCTTCCAATAACCGCAGAGGGTTTACCTATGATTATATCGCTCCGCCTTACCTGTTCAGTCTGGAAAGAGACGGGGACAAAAATAATTACTGGTACCGGGGGGAATATGTAGACCGTAAAGAACTACAAAAGCAAGAAACCCCTTTAGTACTGCCTAAAAAAATAGGACTGGGAACATTAGAACCCTCGTCTAAATTTACCAATCAGCAAGTGATCATTGGTGGCGCTTTAGCGATTATATTATTCGTGTTGGTACATTTAGGAATTGATCTTACCGGAACACCTGCTAAAGTAGTGCTTTCGAATACCTATACTTTTTCCGATACTTCAAAAAATATTGCCATCACTTCAGAACCTTTTGAATTGAATAATTTCCGGACGAATGTCGGGATCGATATCAGTTCGGACGTGATGAATAACTGGGTATCGCTCGACTATGTCCTAGTTAATACGCAAACCGGCCAGGAATATAATGCCGGGAAAGACCTGGAGTATTATTCGGGTTCTGATGGCGGTGAAAACTGGTCTGAGGGCAGTAATACCTATGATCATTTATTTACCGCGGTACCAAAAGGAAGGTATGTTTTGAATATTGAAGCAGAAAAAGGTACGGATGCGGGAATGGTTACTGCGCTATATGTCAAAGCGCAGGCCGGGTCAAAGCGGGCTTTAAATTTCTGGTTTCCTTTTATCCTTATCCTGAGCTGGCCGGTTATTTTACTGATCCGTAATTACTCCAAAGAGCAGGAAAGATGGGCTTAATTAAATAGCATAGATCCAATGAAAATTTTAAATACTATAAAAAAAATGAAATGGTTTATCCTGTTTGTGCTGGGCGTTACAGGCATAAAGGCGAGTGCCGATTATATGGGCTACTCTTTATGGCCCTTCCAGGGAAATGAGACCAGCGCTTCAAACGGTAGTAATGCCCGTACAGGAAGAACTTATTTTTATCATAAATAAATTATTAAAATGATTATAATGACAGCAAGTGTAATAAATTCATTAATGTTTGCCGGTATCGGTATCGTAGCGCTGATCGTGGCCTTTATCATTATCGAGGTAGTGACGCCTAAGCATAACCTGTTCCGGGAAGTGTTTGAGAAGCAAAATAAAGCCGCAGCGCTCCTGGTAGGTTTCTTTCTTTTATCATTAGCCATTATTATCGCTGCCTCAATTCATGGATAGTACCCCTAAGCAAGTCGTCAGAACGCAGTGGTTACTTCTTTTTTCAGTCCTTATCATCGCGGTTTGCGGACTCATCTATGAATTGATTGCCGGCACACTGGCTTCCTATGTGTTAGGCGACAGTATCACGCAGTTTAGTTTGATCATCGGTACCTATATGTTTTCTATGGGTATCGGTTCTTTTTTGTCCAAGTACTTTACCCGTAACCTCATCACCTGGTTTGTGCAGGTAGAGTTGCTGGTAGGATTTATTGGAGGGATCTCCGCGCCCCTGTTATTCGTTCTGTTCCCGGTAATCGACGGGTTCCAGTTTTTACTGCTCTTCCTGGTCGTGATCATAGGTACGCTCGTGGGTATAGAAATACCACTGCTATTAAAAATACTTAAGGATAAGCTTTCCTTTAATGAACTGGTAAGCCGGGTTTTTACCTTTGATTACATCGGGGCTTTGTTAGCCTCCATTGTTTTCCCGCTTTTATTTGTACCGCATCTTGGGCTTATTCGCACCAGTCTTTTCTTTGGGATTATAAATGTCGTTGTCAGTATCATTCTGTGCTATTACTTCAGGGAGCAGATAAAGCGCGTAGCCTTATTGAAGCTAACGGCCTTCCTGGTGCTCATAGCGCAGGTTGTCGCCTTTGCTTTTGCAGATGAGATCATGGATTACGGCGATGAGCTTTCCTACCAGGATAAGGTGGTGTTCGCTAAATCGACGCCCTATCAGCGGATCGTGCTCACCAAAAACAGGGAAGAACTCCGGCTCTTTCTGAACAGTAACCTGCAGTTTAGTTCCCGGGACGAATACCGTTATCATGAAGCCCTGGTACACCCGGCAATGAGCAATGTCAAACAACTGAAGAATGTATTGGTTTTAGGCGGCGGGGATGGCCTGGCCGTGAGAGAGATCCTGAAATATCCCGGAGTAGAGCGTATACACCTGGTAGACCTAGACCCTGAAATGACCCGCTTGTTCAGCTCACATAAAATGCTCTCGGCATTGAATGAACACTCACTGACGAACCCTAAAGTGAGTATAGAGAATAAAGATGCCTTTATCTGGATGAAAGAAAGCCAGACGGTTTACGACTGTGTGATCATTGACTTCCCGGACCCATCCAGTTTTGGTTTAGGTAAATTATACTCTAATACCTTTTACAATTTACTGAAGCAGGTATTACACCCTTTGTCGGTGATCGTGATTCAAAGTACCTCACCATTGGTCGCACCCAAAAGTTTCTGGTGTGTCAATAAGACGCTGAACGCTTGTGGTTTCAGGACTTTGCCTTATCACAACTATGTACCTTCCTTTGGCGAATGGGGCTATATTATGGCCAGCCAGCAGGCGCCTTTATCGGTGCCGGATACTTTTGCGGTCCCTGCAAAGTATATCAGCACGCCGGTATTCCAGCAGATGATGACCTTCTCTGACGATATGCGCAGCAAAGACACCTTAGAGATCAATAAACTGAACAACCAGGCCCTGGTCAAATATTTTGAACAGGAATGGCGCCATTATACCGACCGCTAATATGGAACGCAGGCAATTTATAAGATGGATGATGACCGTTTCCGGTGGACTGGGATTAGGCATGAGCGCATGTAACCGCCAGAGAAAGATTCCCGGGTCTATTGTTGGCGCCAGTGCTGCGATCGGTCATATGCTCAGAGATAAAATTTTTGAACGGCCCACCGTATTTGATGAAAAGAAAGTAGGGATCGTGGGTGGTGGTATCAGCGGTTTATCTGCAGCGATGCAGCTCGCAAAAGCAGGTATAGATGAGGTTGTACTACTGGAGCTGGAAGCACATACAGGAGGAAATGCAGCCAGCGGTAGCAATGAATACTCGAAATTTCCTTATGGGGCGCACTACGTGCCTATTCCCAATAACGAGCTTACCGATTACATGGCCTTCCTGGAAGAGGCCGGGGTGATCACCGGCTATGAAAACGGCTTGCCGGTGTATAATGAGTTATACTTATGCCATGATCCTGAAGATCGCTTATATATTAATGGTAAATGGCAGGAAGGTATTGTGCCTAGCCATGGCTTGCCTGCAGCATCGCGACAACAATTCACCCGTTTCTTTGAAACGATGGCCCGGTTGCGCCAGGAGCGGGGCAAAGATGGTAAAGATGCTTTTGCTATTCCTGTAGATCTTTCCAGTGCCGATCCTGTATATACTGCTTTAGACCAACAGACTTTTAAAGAGTGGTTGACTGAGCAGGGATTTGAGGCACCTGAATTATGCTGGTATGCTAACTATTGTACCTTAGATGATTTTGGGACGACAATTGAACAGATCAGTGCCTGGGCCGGTATTCATTACTTTGCCGCCCGTAAGGGGCGTGCAGCTAATGCTCATTATGATGATGTACTGACCTGGGAGCAGGGTAATGGTTTCCTGGCCGAACAACTACTTAAAAGAGGAGAAGCAGAGCTACGGATCAATAGCCTGGTGATTGCTGTTGAGGAAGTGGATGGAAAAGTTGAGATTACTTATTATGATGTACTTAATAAAACCATAAAAGGACTGCGCTGCGAGCAATGTATTATAGCGGCACCACAGTTTGTCAATGCGCGGCTGCTCGCTAAGGCCGATCCCGGACGAGTAGGAAAGGTGCAGGCTAATATGCAATATAGCCCCTGGATGGTGGCCAACCTGAAAGTAAAAGCAGGCCTGGAAGAACGAAATGGCGTGGATCTGTCCTGGGATAATGTGATCTATGAAGGCAATGGACTCGGTTATGTAGATGCGGGCCACCAGAAGATCAGCCTTTCGCAACCGGTAAAAAACCTGACTTATTACAAACCGCTTAAGGGTGTTTCTAATGCGGAAGCCCGTAAAGCAGCCCTGGCAAAACCCCATAAAGACTGGGTCGATGAAATACTGGCGGACTTGCTGAAAGTGCATCCTAACCTGGAGCAACAGTTATTACAAGCCGATATTGCTCTATGGGGACATGCCATGATACAACCTTTACCGGGCTGGATCTGGGGCGAAGCCCGTAAAAGCTTGCAGCAAAGCATTGGTAATACGATCCATTTCGCCCATACCGATATTGCCGGTGTCAGCATTTTCGAGGAGGCCTTTTACCAGGGATTAAATGCTGCCAGGCAGGTAAAAAGATTTTTATGAGTGGATTAAGATCATCTTTGTCTGTTGCTAAACCCTGGTTGGGCAAGCCCTGGATAGACCTGTTGTTTATCATCGCCCCGCCTTTTCTTTGCCTGGCTTTTATCGCTTTCTTCCCGCAATTGTTCCAGGATGCTAAAGATATCCCGGTTTACTGGTGGGTGATCCTGGTTTTGCTGATCGATGTGGCCCATGTATACAGTACTTTGTTCCGTACCTATTTCAGTAAGACTTCCTGGCAGCGCTACCGTACGCCAATGACCCTGGTACCCTTAGCCTCCTTTTTATTTGGTGTATTACTCTGTAGTGTCAGTATGGCTTTGTTCTGGACCGTGATGGCCTATATTGCGGTCTTCCATTTTATTCGCCAGCAGTATGGCATTATGAAGCTTTATTCCCGTAACGAAGGCCAGCTGCCTGGCTGGTGCAAGTGGATCGATGTGATCACGATTTATGCGGCTACCCTTTATCCTATATTATACTGGCATTTCAGCAGTCCCAGGAATTTTAACTGGTTTGTTGAAGGTGATTTTATGATTAGAGAGCTGCCTGGTGCGCGTAATTTTTTTACCCTCCTTTATATTATTGTTGTTGTCGTTTATGTCCTAAAAGAAGTGGTGCTGATCGTCCGGTTTAAGACGATCAATATCTTACGTATGCTGGTTATTGCCGGAACCCTGTTCTCCTGGTATATAGGCATTGTTTACTTTAACGGAGATCTTGCTTTCACGCTTTTAAACGTAGTGGCCCACGGGATTCCCTACATGGCATTGATCTGGATATTTTCGATGCGGGAGAACACGGCCCTTCAACAGCGTTCCCCGTTCTGGAAATTGATGTATGGCCCTTTAGGCATAATGCTGTTCCTTATTATTATATTTCTTTTCGCTTTCCTGGAAGAAGGCCTCTGGGATACCTGGGTGTGGCAGGATAATGCTCAGATTTTTGCCATATTTAATGATTTTAAGACAGAGCGCTTAAATACTTCCTGGTTAAAATTTATAGTCCCTTTACTGGCGATGCCGCAGCTGACCCATTATGTAATCGATGGGTTTATATGGCGTAAGAAAAAAGAAGTTTTGCCTTAAGTTTATTATATATGTATATTTATATGTATTTATAAGTGTTGTATTTGATTGATTTTGTGCGTTTTTATGCTATATTTGATTTATACCCTTAAAT
>Ga0256787_1000094_pt1 | contig 19334 bp, 15 predicted proteins | sample MC6MC0938MT_FD_189994 | JGI IMG/M metagenome (GOLD analysis project Ga0256787, IMG submission 189994) | Metatranscriptome of enriched soil aggregate microbial communities from Iowa State University, Ames, United States - MC6-MC0938-MT... | ecosystem: Environmental > Terrestrial > Soil >... | reverse complement strand
CTAAATGCTAAAAAGAAAGCATTGGAAGAGCAATATGCTTTTGCCAGGAAATCACTGGGCAGGTTGGACGCGATGGTAAAAGACTCGCTTATTCCCCAGCAACAATATGATGAAGTATTTGCCAAATACCAGGGTGCGCAGGCACAGCTGACCGCTGTAAATGCAGAGATCGCGGATGTACAAAACGGCGTGCGCATCGAACAGCAGGTAATGGCCCTGGGACAACAAGACCGAGCTAAAGGTGCTTTAAAGGAAGTAACTACCGCGGAAAAAGAGCGCTATATTATTGCCCCCCAGGATATGACGATCGAAACCATTACCCTGAAAACCGGGGAACTTGCATTGCCAGGCTATACGCTCTTTAATGGCACACTGGACAACAGCACTTATTTCCGGTTTACGGTGCCTGAATCTCAATTAAAAAACTACAATAAAGGCGCCAACACTGAAGTGACGATTCCTTATAAAGACAATCTAAAAATAGCCGGTACGGTAAAAAACATTAAACAGATAGGTGCTTATGCCAATATTGCCACAGCTTATCCCGACTACGACCTCCAGGATCCATTATACGAAATAACGATCTATCCGAATGACCAAAGTGCCGCCCGGAATATTCTAAACAAAACTACCGTAACGCTAAAAAAATAAATCGTGAAAAGCTTTATAAAACTACTCAAAAGAGAGTTCCGTTTATTCTGGGGTAATAGTGTATTGCGCATTCTGTTTATCGGGGCGCCTCTGCTCTATGGCATACTTTTGGGGTATGTATATGGCAAGGGTAAGGTGACCCAGCTTCCGATCATCGTGGTGGATGAAGACCACAGCACTTTGAGTCAGCGTGCTATCGAAATGATGGACGATAATGAAGTGTTACAGGTCATCGCTGTAAAGCCGGACCAGAACGGGCTTAGCGAACTGAGTATAAAAGAAGAAGCCGCTTGTATCGTGATCATCCCGAAAGATTTTGAAAAGGATGTATTAACCAAGCGCTACCCTGAAGTTACTACTGTAGTGAATACCGCGAATGTCTTAACCGCCAACTATGCCTCCTCAGCGCTACAGGTAGTATTGGGCACCTTAAAAGCGGGAACACAATTGGAGGTTATGCGCAAACAAGGTGTTCCCGAAAGTATGCTGATGAGCCACTACGAACCTTTTAAAACAACTTTTATCAAGAAGAATAACCGGGCGACCAACTATATGTATTTCTTATGGCCGGGTATCCTGGCCACCGTTTTACAGCAGGTTTTGCTACTGGGATTGGCGCTCTCCTTTGCTGCAGAGTTTGAAAAAAACACTTTTAAGGACCTGGTCAGTCAAACGAGGAATACCTTCTCTCTAATTATGGTGAAAGTGATCCCTTACCTGATTATGAGTTTCGGGATATGGCTTATCTATTGGTTGTTTACTTTATGGTTCCATATTCCATTTACAGAAAACCTGGGACCGCTTACATTGATCGCCGGTGTATTTGTTACTTCCGTTTCCTTCATGGGCATATTGGTAAGCATTTTACTCCCGAATCAATTAAAGGCGACGGAGGTGCTGATGGTAATTGCTACGCCCAGCTTTATTCTATCGGGATTTACCTGGCCATTGAGCCAGATGCCTAAAGTGATCCAGTATATTGCGGACATCATTCCCTTAACGCATTTCTTACCCGCTTTCCGCATCCTGATCATAGAAAATGGACCGGTACACCTGACTTATCCTTACATCATCAATATGCTGATCATTGCTGCTGTTTCTTTTGTATTGGCATTTATAGCATTGCAACTAAAGGTGAATAAAGTAAAGGTTGTAAAGAGTAAGAAGTAAGAAGTGAATAGTGAATAGTGGAGAGTGAAAAAATGATTAGTGAAAAGTGATGAGTGATGAGTGATGAGTGATGAGTGATAACTTGTGAGAAGCGGGGCAATGAACGGTGTTTCATCGCCCCGCTTTATTTTTAATAAGTAGGAGGTCTATTCTGTACTCTTCTTGTTTCGGTTTAAGATTATATAGCCGGAGATACCGCCAATGATCGAGGCCACAAAAATACCGAGCTTGGCCTGCGTCTTAAATGCTTCATCAGCAAAAGCAAGTTCTGTAACAAACAAAGACATAGTAAAGCCTATTGCGGCCAAAAAGCCCAGCCCCAAAAGGTTTTTAAAATGCATACCATCTGGCAAAGCTGCAATTTTAAGGCGTACAAAAAGCATGGTAAAACCGACTACGCCGACCACTTTTCCTAACAATAATCCTAATCCAACACCTAAAGCCACATTAGTTTCTGTCAAGCTGGACAGGTCCATATCCAGCGATATACCGGCATTGGCCAGGGCAAAAATAGGGATGATCACAAAACTAACCATGGGATGCATACTATGTTCCAATTTTTGTAAAGGCGTCATCGCGGCATGGGTGTCTTTCTGAATATCTTCTAATACTTGTAATTGCTCATTACTCAGGGTCGGCATACGGTCATTAGGGTCCAGTTCTTTAAACCGGGACAGATGCTTTTGAATTTTATCCATAAACACCTGTTCTTTTATTTTTACATCGGCAGGAATCGTAAATGCGGCTAATACTGCGGCAATCGTGGCATGTACGCCCGACAAAAGAAATGCAGTCCATACGCCACCAATACCCAGGATGGCATAAAACAAAATACTGCGTACGCCCATTTTATTCCCGATAAACATAAGTAGCACGAAACCCAGGCCTATAAACAAGTTCAATAATGAAATATCGGAAGTGTAGAACAAGGCAATTACTAAAACAGCGCCAAGATCATCTACAATCGCCAGTGCCGTCAGGAAGACTTTAAGCGACAAAGGAATTTTATTGCCCAGTAAATAAAGTACGCCTAATGCAAAGGCAATATCTGTCGCCATAGGTATCCCCCAGCCTTTATGCGCTGCACCGACAGGATTGAGCACCAGATAGATTAATGCAGGTACCAGCATACCTCCTATAGCCGCAACAATTGGCAGAACGGCTTTACGTGGATTAGACAATTCTCCACCTACGATTTCCCGCTTCAGTTCCAGGCCTACTACAAAAAAGAAAACAGCCATTAAACCATCATTAATCCAATGATGCAGATTGTATTCAAAATAGGATTCACCATCAAAAATAAATCCCAACTTATGCTCCAGGAAATGATGATAAGCTCCCGACAGCGGGGTATTAGCCAGGATCAATGCCAGGATCACGCTTATGCCTAAAACGATCCCACCGGATTTTTCGTTCTGGATAAAGCGCTGTATAGGCTGAGTGATATGATTTATTGGTTTTTTATTGTCCATAGTAATTTAGTGAGAAGTGAAAGGTGATAAGTGAAAGGTGAAAGGTTAATAGTATAAATGATAGCTTAACCAGACTGCGGTTAGGTTTTATCAGTATTATATAATTGATCATGGGTTGTCTTGCCGTTAGCAATTGCATATTTAACTCCTGAAATCAGTAGTTCATCATAAAAGCTAAAAGAGTAAAATAAATAGATTTCATTTTAATAATATTTAATCTTTATAAAGATAATTGTTTAATGGCAACATCGAATTTGATTCCTACACAAAAAGGCAGAGGCCGCCAATGATTTGACAGCCTCCACCTAAAATATAAAATATGTTATCGAATATTACTTCGCCAAGCTACCGCTCAAACCGGCACGGATATACTCCGCATTCAGGCGACGGATATTCATAATAGAAATACCTTTTGGACATTCCGCTTCACAAGCGCCGGTATTGGTACAAGCACCAAAACCTTCTTTATCCATTTGCTCCACCATGTTCAATACACGGGTTTTACGTTCTGCATCGCCTTGTGGCAATAAAGCCAGGTGCGCTACTTTCGCAGAAAGGAACAAGCTTGCAGAAGCATTTTTACAAGAGGCAACACAAGCACCACAACCAATACAGGTTGCCGCTGCGAAAGACTCATCGGCTTTATCCTTAGCGATGGGTAAGTTATTCGCATCTTGCGCATTACCGGTATTTACGGAAATATAACCACCAGCCTGGATAATACGGTCAAATGCCGTACGGTCTACCATCAAATCTTTGATCACCGGGAATGCTGCTGCTCTCCAGGGCTCAACGACGATTGTATCACCATCTTTGAACGCGCGCATGTGTAATTGACAGGTAGTGGTTTCATGCCATGGACCGTGCGCCTGCCCGTTAATGTGCATGGAACAAGCACCGCAAATACCCTCACGACAGTCGTGATCGAATGTGATCGGCTCTTTGCCTTCATGAATCAATTGCTCATTCAAAACGTCAAACATCTCTAAGAAGGACATTTCGGTAGAGATATCTTTTACTGAATATGTTTCAAAACCACCTTGTGATTGTGCATTTTGCTGACGCCAAACTTTCAGCGTTAAATTCATATTATGATGTTCCATAATTCTTACAATTTGGAGATTTGAAAATGTGCTAATTGATTTTCAAATCAAGAATATTTTTAATTATTTATTATCATTTTGTGTTTCAGATAATGACAATTTACTTGTAGCTATTATCTTAGACAGTATTCGTTGAATTACATTCAACTTTTCTATTAAGAGGTGACAATCCAGATTTATAGTTTTTGACATTTTACAAAGTAAAAGCCAATACTCTGTCTCATCAGCCTCTTTAGCTGCAATTTTAAGTTTATGAATAAAATCTTTTTTGCTTTCTGCATTTTGCCCTTCCCTGACATTAGCTCCTATTGAGGTTCCGGACCTGAGCAATTGCTTAGCTAAAACAAACTTTTTCCTCTCTTCAAGAACTGCTGTAATTTCTATTATTTCAAGTGCAAATTCAAAAGTCAGCTGAACAATCAGGTTTTCTTTACTATTACTGTGCATATAAATTATGAATTATAATGGTAAAGTAATTTATGTTATCAGCACATCTCCAAATCTGCACATTATCACATCAAAATCTTATTTATACGAACGCTGACTTGGTTTAACCACTTCATAGTTCAAGGTTTCTTTATGCAAGGTCCATTTGCTGTCGCTGTTATACTCCCAGGCAGAAACATACATAAATTCATCATCATTACGTTGTGCCTCACCATCCGGAGTTTGTGACTCTTCACGGAAGTGACCACCACAAGATTCTTCACGGTTCAATGCATCTTTACACATCAGCTCGCCCAACTCGATGAAATCCGCCACACGTTGTGCTTTATCCAGCTCATTGTTCATACCTTCAATAGTGCCCGGGATAAATACGTCGGACCAGAATTCCTTTTTCAAAGCCTGGATCTCAGCGATCGCCTCCTGTAAACCTTGCGCAGTACGACCCATCCCACATTTGTTCCACATGATCAACCCTAAACGCTTATGAATGCTTTCTACAGACTGCTTCCCTTTAATGTTCATCAATTGATTGATGCGGTCATTAACTTCTTTTTCAGCTTGTACAAAAGCAGGGTGATCGGTAGGAATAGCTTTGGTACGGATATCATCTGCCAGGTAGTTACCTAAAGTGTAAGGAATTACGAAGTAACCATCCGCCAGACCTTGCATCAATGCAGAAGCCCCTAAACGGTTAGCACCGTGATCAGAGAAGTTAGCTTCACCTAAGCAGTACAAACCTTCAACGGTAGTCATTAATTCATAATCTACCCAAAGGCCGCCCATGGTATAGTGCACCGCAGGGTAAATACGCATCGGCACTTCATATGGATCTTCACCGGTAATCTTAGCGTACATATCAAACAGGTTACCGTATTTCTCTTTAACTACAGCTAAACCATATTTACGTACTTCAGCAGCACTAGGGCTATGATTACCATGTTTACCACATTCGATCGTACCGTAACGGATCACGGCAGCAGCGAAGTCCAGGTAAACTGCTTGTTTGGATGTACCTACCCCATAACCGGCATCACAACGCTCTTTAGCAGCGCGGGAAGCCACGTCACGTGGTACAAGGTTACCAAACGCAGGGTATCTTCTTTCCAGGTAATAATCTCTTTCGTCTTCAGGAATTTCACTTGCTTTCCTGTTGTCGTTTTGTTTTTTAGGCACCCAGATACGACCGTCATTACGCAGCGATTCAGACATCAGCGTCAGCTTAGACTGGTGATCGCCGGAAACCGGGATACAGGTAGGGTGAATTTGGGTATAACATGGGTTACCGAAGTAAGCACCTTGCTTATGCGCTTTCCAGGCAGCCGTTACATTGCTACCCATAGCGTTTGTAGATAAATAGAATACGTTACCATAACCGCCGGAACAGATCAATACGGCGTGACCGAAGTGACGCTCTAATTTACCGGTGATCAGGTTACGGGCAATAATACCTCTTGCTTTACCGTCAATTTTTACGATGTCCAGCATTTCATGACGGCTGTACATGGTCACATTACCTAAGGCTACCTGGCGCTCCAGGGCCTGGTAAGCACCGATCAATAACTGTTGACCAGTTTGACCCGCAGCATAGAACGTACGTTGTACCTGGGTACCGCCAAATGAACGGTTGGATAACATACCACCGTATTCACGGGCGAAAGGTACCCCTTGCGCCACACATTGGTCGATGATATTGGCACTTACTTCTGCCAGGCGGTGCACGTTAGATTCACGGGCACGGTAGTCACCACCCTTGATTGTATCGTAAAACAGGCGATAAACGCTGTCTCCATCATTCTGGTAGTTCTTTGCCGCGTTGATACCACCCTGTGCAGCGATAGAGTGCGCACGGCGAGGGGAATCCTGGAAGCAGAATGCTTTTACTTTATACCCCAGCTCACCTAATGCAGCGGCAGCAGAAGCACCGGCAAGACCGGTACCGATCACGATCACTTCTAAGCTACGCTTATTAGCAGGGTTTACAATTTTACAGTTATTTTTATATAAGGACCATTTTTGCGATAATTCGCCTGCAGGTATTTTTGAATTTAAAGACATAATTTAGAATTATTGTAAACTGGTAAATTATTATTGTACGCTTTTTATGCTTAGTGAGCAGGAACATAGCTGGATGCCGGTGGTAACCATCCCAGATAGAAAGCTACAGGCATTGCGATGAAAATAAGGGGAACAATAATTGAGAACGCGGTACCTAAACCTTTAATTAAAGGTGCATACCTTGGCGTATATAAACCTAAAGTCTGGAAAGCAGACCAGAAGCCATGCAATAAGTGCCAGGCCAGGGAAATACATCCTAAAACATATACCAATACAACGATAGGATCCTGGAACACCATTTCCATTTTTTCGTACAGGTTAATTTCATAACCGGTGCCGAAATGCTGCTCGTAACGGTTAGGTACCCAAAAGTGAGACAGGTGCATTACTAAGAACAGTAAAATCAGGGTGCCTAAAAGGCCCATAGAACGGGAATACCATTTACTGCTTTTGTTACCCGGGCTCACATTATAGCCTATAGGACGCTTGCTCTTGTTTTGGAAAGTTAACATCAAACCTTGCACAATGTGCAGAATGATTCCGGCAAACAAACCGATCTCCAAAGTTCTGATGATAGGGTTCGTACCCATAAAGTGACCGGCCTCCATAAATCTGCGAATACCATCCGGCAAAAATATTAAAGCGTTAATGTAACAGTGCACCACCAGGAAGCCTACCAGAGAGACCCCCGTGATACCCATCACTAATTTTTTACCGATCGAAGATGTTAAAAAGTTTTTCATTCTGAATTGTGAAAAATTTGGATTGTAATTTTTTTGTCAAAAAATGCTGTGCAAAGATACCACTCAATTTTCAAAAATACAAAGCCCGTTAAAAAAAATAAAACCAATACAGTAAAGAGCTTCAGCCGGATGTATTGTCATTTCGCATAATATATATACTAAAATTCTTTTCTTTTTTATCCTCAGATGCAGATAGGAGAACTGTTAAATTCTCATGACAATTGCCAATAAGGTGTACTTAAAAAGATATACTTTTTTTGCAAAGAATATTTTTTCATGGCAACAAAGCAATAAATGTACAGGCTGAAATTCTCTACAGGTATCTCTATTTCAGCACCCGGCCATTCCGAAGTTGATAAAGCCATAATTCTGATTATCTTTGAAGCCGCTTAAACGACCTTTACTTTGATACGGAGTTTTATTCTTCCCCTTTTCATTGGCTTTGTTTTTTTATTTCCCGGAACAGGCTTTGCCCAACAGGATATTACATTACTCAAAAAGCAATTAAACACTGCGCCAAACGATAATGCTAAAGCAGCTGCCTTTGAACCGCTTTTAGCTTATTATTTTGAAAAGCAGGAAACAGATAGTTTTATTAAATATGCCACTTTAGCCCTCCCGGTATATGAAAAAATCGGCAATACTTATCAATTCAACAAGTCCGGCCTTGCCCTCAGCTTCTCCTACATGTCAAAAGGAGATGTAAAAAACAGCGAACGTTATATGCCCAAGGATGAGCACTATTTCTCTAAAATAAAAGACGAAATGCGCCAGGCCAGGGCCGACTACAACCGGGCAATCATTTTAGCCACCCAGTATAAAACAGAAGCTGCGGAACACTTTTATAAAAAAATATTAGAGGAATATAGCAAAGGCTACAAGATAGAAAACCATATTGTTTTTAAAACGTACGAAGGCTTGTTCGGGCTCTACGTCTACCAGCACCAATACAGCAAAGCCCTGAAAACATCCAACAGCTATACCAGCTTTATTGAAAAGCATTACCCTGACCACATCGGGTATGCTTATTTCTACCTCGGCGGGCTTTACCGCTACACTTCGGACTACCGTAAAGCAATAAATACTTATCGCAAAGGTATCGAGTTTTATAAAACCAAAAGCGATGGCAGTGACTACGTTGCTTCCGGCAATCTGCAGATCGGCATTTCCTATTTATCTTTAGGCATCAACGATTCTGCCCGTAGCTACCTGGAAACCGCACTGAAGTATTATCAATCTGAAAATAACCAGGAAGCTGTTGCCCGGGTTTACAATGCCTTATCCTCGGTCGCGTTCGAAGAAAAGGATCTTGAAAAAGCGGAAGCATATATTCAGAAGGCACTTAAGCTTACAGATAAAGAAAATGACCATTACCTGTACGACAATGCTTTTATGTGGACCATCCGTTTAGCCAAAGAGATGGAAGACAGTGCCCTCATAAAAGCAGGCAAAAAAGACATTGGCTCCCTAAAACATGTTACCGGTGAAATGGAGCGTAACTTCGAAATTATACTAGGGAAAAAGGCACAAATGACACCGGGCTTGCTGGCACATAATTATAAATACCTGTCCGAAGCCAATGCCCTTCTGGGGAATTATGACAAAGCGTATACCTATTTCAAAAGCAGCATGCAACTGAGAGACAGTGTTCAAAACATCAGCCGGCTCAGGGAGTTTACAGATATGGAAACCAGCCTGGCTTATGAAAAGCAAAACGAGATCTTAAGACTTTCGGAAGCCAATAAGCGCATACAGCTGCAAAAGGAGCTGGAGCTTAAAGCCCTCCGTTACGAGTTTGAGAAAAAACAGGCTGCGGCAAAGACCGGGGAGGAGCGGCAAAGGTTGATCCATGAAGAAGCGTTGAAGCGTAAAGAAATTGAAATCAAGTACGAACAGGAGCAAAAAGCCGTTCAACTCAAATATGAACAGGAAAAAGAGATTGCCCGCCTGGAACAGGAAAAGAAAGATGCAATCGCCAATGCGGAATTGCAAAGTGCCCGGAATGTCCGCAACCTGTCGGCACTGGGTGTAGGCTTGGCTACATTGTTATTAGGGATTGCGGTATGGTCTTATTTACAAAAGCGAAAAGACAATAAGCGGATTGCGCAGGAAAAAAACAAATCCGATGAACTGCTGTTAAACATTCTTCCTTATGAAGTAGCGGAAGAACTGAAAGAAAAAGGCAGTACCAGCGCCCAGTTACACGATGAAGTTTCTGTGCTCTTTACCGACTTTGTGAATTTTACAGCTAGTGCGGAAAAAATCGGGGTACAGGAACTCATAGAAGAGTTGAATGAATGTTTTACCGCCTTTGACCAGATTATGGAACGCTATGGCCTGGAAAAGATCAAAACAATAGGAGATGCTTATCTCGCTGTTAGCGGCCTGCCCGCATCCAACCCGCAGCATGCCAGGAACGCAATACTGGCCGCTAAAGACATCCTAGCTTTCATCACGGACCGGAGGAAAAATAAAGCAAATGCACTGGATATCAGGATCGGCATTAACTCGGGTCCTGTGGTTGCCGGTATTGTAGGGGTGAAAAAATTTGCATTCGACATCTGGGGAGATGCCGTAAATACGGCCGCCCGCATGGAGCAAAACAGCAAACCCGGCAGAATCAATATCTCTGCCGCAACTTATGAGCTGGTAAAAAACGAATTTAATTGTGAAGCCCGCGGCTCTATCGAAACGAAAGGAAAAGGCGCTATAGCCATGTATTTTGTAAATTAACCGATCTTTAAAAGATCTTTGCCTTACATTTGACAACACGCAATTTTACGAACTTAATTATCATATAAGCAACAATGAAAAAGGGTACCAAAGGGATATTGATTATCGTTCTTTTATTGGTCATTGGCCTGGGCTATTATTTTTATACCACTAAAGAAAATGAAGCTGTTGTCGTTGAGGAACCGGCACAGGAAGCCGTTTCTAATGTAGCAAAGATCAGCTATGCGGTAAAAAAGACCTACCCGCATGACACCGGCTCTTACACGCAGGGACTGATCATTTACAAAGGCGATATGTATGAAGGTACTGGCCTGAACAGCGCTTCACGGTTGATGAAAATTGATTTAAACACCGGGAAAGCGCAAAAAACACATGCTTTAGATAAAGAATTTTTCGGCGAAGGTATCACGATCCTGAATGATACTATTTTCCAGCTTACCTGGCAGAACAATGTCGTATTTGTCTATACCCTTCCTGATTTCAAAAAAGTAAAAGAATTCAAACTGAATACAGAAGGCTGGGGCATTACTACCGACGGGAAACAACTTATCGTCAGCGACGGTTCTGGCAATCTTTACATTTATGACCCGGCAACCTTTAGCCTGTTGCAAACGATACCGGTAAAAGAAGACGGTTACCCAGCCCAGTACCTGAATGAACTGGAGTATATTGACGGCTTTATCTATGCCAATCAGTACACCAGTCCGTTTATTCTCAAAATCAATCCTAAAGACGGCAATGTAGTGGGTAAGATTGATGTAAGAGAACTCTGGCAAAGGGTAAAAAACATCCATCCGGGTGTGGATGTACCTAATGGCATCGCTTATGACGCAGCCACTAAAAAGATTTACATCACGGGTAAACTGTGGCCTGAGCTGTATGAAATCGAGCTAAGTAAATAATGCCTTTCCTTTGACAGGCTCACGATGAATGACAAGCGACTAATTTTTACAAGCGTAATAAGACAAGATTTAATCATACCAGATAAAAACCTGCTTTTAAAAGCAGGTTTTTTTTATTTCAGGTAAAAATAATGTTGTATCCCGAAGTTGAGCTGCGGATAGACCCGGGCATAAGACATCTTTATGCCCTGGAATTGCATGGATAAATCAACACGTGTATTGGCATTGAAGATAAACTGTATACCGGGAACGATATCCAGGTAATAACCTTTACGTAAAGCAGGAGGAATAAAAACCGTTTCCACCAGGTATTCCGGCACCCCGGCAGGAGTCACCCAGACCCGCGTATCGCCATAGTATTTCCCCATAAGCTCGCAATAGACATTAATGTTGGTCTGCTTATAGCTGTTATAACTGCGGGGCCATAAAAGGTAGCCCATAGACAAACTATAGTTAAGGGTATTGGGATACTTAACCGTAGTGGGAATATTGGGCATCCCATCGATCACATCCACTTGCTCTCCTTTAAATCTTCCGGGAAAAATACCCCCAAGGGTAAGCGATACCGCGAATTTGTTTTTTAAATAGGTACCGATATACCCAAAACCAAAACCTTTGGTATCGTCCATAAGCCGGGGCTCCCCTTCATCATGGGCCGAATTAACAGCAGAGCCCTCGGCATACACGGCCATCCGCAAATGTGATTTCTCTTCATCCATACTCAGGAAACGGTATTTGGCATACATACTTATACCATTAAACTCATAAGGTTTGAAGACTCCCCGCTCGGGCGTATTATGATAAGGATAATCGGAGGGTAAAGTTTTTTTATGGTGATTAGAACTGGCCGCAGTAAGGTAAACGGATAATCGCGGCGTAAGCCCATACATGAGTCTTAAAGCATTTGTATTACGGATAAAGCCCCCACCTTCACTATAGGCTTCCCCCATTAAGCGGATGCCTAATGTTCTTTTGGGAATATTACTGGCCGGTTCGGTGTTAGGAAACAATTCCTGTGCCTCCATACTAAAATGGCACAAGAGCAAACCCAGAACAAGACTTATTGTAGCGCTTTTCATATTCCGCCTGTAATCTTTAATTCAATAAAATAAACGGGATATCCTTCTGGGCCTTTTGCACACAAGATACAGGCCGCAGCTGTTTGATCTGTTGCTTATACTTATCCAGCTCCGTTTTACTGATCAGGTCATTTCCCAATAATAGTATATGCGCTCCGGCTTTTAATGGTTCGGCATTACCCGCATTAAAATACATAATTTTATTATCAAGGAAGCAAGTACCGTTATCCAGCGTTCCCAACCTTGCTTTAACAGACCTTACGCTGAACCCGGCATCCCGTACGGCTGCCGCCAGCTTACTAAAATCAATTGCTTTATTCTTTTTAAATACAATGTGCGCCGTAGGCTGTTGCAGCTCCATCTCTACCTTTGATATAAAGTCCAGCCGCTTCAATGCCATCTCCACACTACGACTGCACTGGGAACAGGTAAGCCCATTAACCGACACTTCTGCCTGAGTAAACTGCGCCCGAGCCTGCAAGCCGGCCATAAACAATAAAAAAAATACCAGGTACTTCCGCATAATATCCACCTATACCTAACAAATTTACTAAGAAATTCCGGATAGCGATTGCCTACTCAGCTTAATTAACACGCCTTTTCGTAATGAGCAAACTCAGGAAAGTAAGGACCGCGCCAAAGAGCAACAGTAAACCTATAGAAGGTAAAGTAGATACCAAACCCTGTCCTCTTACAAACAGGTTATTAATGCCGTTAAAGCTCCAGTATAAAGGGGTAAGATTAGCAATGCTCGTCATCATACGGGGCAAGATCTCCAGGGGTACCCATATGCCGCCCAATGCCGCCAGGATAACCACGGAAACCGCACCAATAGGCATAGCCTGGTTGGCCGTTTTAAAGGCCGAACCTATAAAGAAACCATAGGCCGTCGCTGCGAATGCCGTAGCAATTATCAATGGAAAGGAATGCCAGGGCTGCTGTCCCATAGCCAATTGAGGTAAATCAAAAAGCGGCAGTATATAGATACCTATAAGGATAAGGATGTAAAATTGCAGGGTACATACCATCACATAGAACAACATCATCCCCAGGGTTGATTTTTGAAGGGCACCGGGGATTAAACGCAGGCGCGTAATACTCCCCTCCTCACGTTCCCGCAACATATTACCTGCAATAGGTACCACGATCAGGAACATGGCAAAAATGGTCCAGGAAGGTACATTATGCTGCACGGAATTCAAAGGCATCTTATGTCCGCCGGCATTCAGGTCCTGCGATTCTTTTAAAGATAAGGCATCGGTCATTTGCTGCACTAATTGAGTATCAATACTGCCTTCCGCCCCCGACATTTTACCCATACGTTGCATTAACGCATTCATTTTAACCTGCGTCGTATACTGGCTCAAGGCAAAGCGGAAGCCGTTCTTCAATGCAGGCTTTAATGCAGGATCTGCATACATTTCTACCCGGATGCTATCCAAGGCCGGGTTCGCCGAAAAAACAGAAGGGATACCGGAACCTGAGGATACGGCATTGACCACTTTATTAGCAACATTCACCAGGGCTGCACTTGCATTAGGAGGAATAACCACCGCGATTTTTATATCGCCGCTATTCACACTTTCTGCAAGTCCTGTAGTATCCTTAGCCAGCTCTTTTACTTTAAACTTATCGCTTTTATCAATTGCGGCCATAATTTCTGTCCCTATCTTTCCCTGGTCCAGGTTGGCGATAGCTACCTCGAATTCTATATCCTGCAGGTCCTTATAAGAACTATCCTGGGTTACCGCCATCACGATGATGAGGATACCGGGCATTATAAGCAATAATAAAAATCCTACCGGATCCCGGAGCAATAATTTGAATTCTTTACTGATGGTGGATAACATCTGGCAAAAATAGAAAAGTAAAATTCAAAATCTGAAAACTCTGTATAAATAAAAAGGCAGGTTTTCACCTGCCTTTTATCACTATTCTGTAAAAAACTAAAAACTTATTTAAATACGCTGTCTTTAATCGTGGCATTCGCCTCCATTTTTTCTACTTTCACTTCCTGATTGCCTTGGGCACTCTGGATCTTAAGTAAGAAAGGCGCTTTGAAGCCATTACCATTTTTCACCGCTTTATAATTGTCATAAATTACGGTTGAAGCTTCGCCTTTAGCATTAGAGCTATTTTCTTTTACTTTCAAGCCTGTTGTTTTATCGAAATAGCTGGTAACTTTTGTTCCTTTAGTATTTACCTTCTCAATCACGTAGCATTCTTTACCATCTACTTTTTCGATCCCTTTCACTTTTGAGGTAAACCCGAATTTTTCAGGGTGCAGATCTGCCTGTAAGTCTGCCTGCATCATTTGGTCTTCCAGCATTTCAGCAGGAACATCCTGGGTCTGGCCCATTTGGCTCACCACCCCTTTAGTACCGTTGATCACGACACGGAACACTTCACCCGCCTGAGGGTGCGTCATGGCCATGGAATATTTATCCGGGCTTACCACCTTCTGACTTACAAACACCTGGTTACCCTGCATATCCATACTGGATTCTGCGCTTAATGATTTCAAGCCTTCAATAGCTGCTTTACCACCTACCGCTTCAAAATATTTATTCATAACAGTCTCCACGGTTACTTTTTCCGCTGCAGGGGCATCGTAATTGTAATTGCCGGATTTAACAGAACCTGTATTGCTTGCTTCTTCGATAGGTTGCGTTACCGGAGCTTCGATAACATTACCATAGTTATCATAATAGTTAATCTTGCCATCTGTCGCAAAACGTTTTAACTTCAGGGCTTCCTCCTTATCTCCTACCACGATAATGCGGGAAGCTTCCGGTTTTACATATTTTTTCGCGGTAGCCTGTATATCATCAACAGAAACCTCGTTTACCGCCTTCAGGTAATTTTTATAATAATCTTTAGGCATTTTATAGCGGTCGATGTTGATCGCGTAGCGTGCAATGGTTTGCGGGTTTTCCAGCCCGATAGCAAAAGTTCCGCTTACGTAATTTTTCATATCCTGTAAAGTTTGGCCATCCACTTTTTCGTCGCGGATACGTTTCATCTCACCCAGGATCTCGCTTACAGAAGAATCCGTAACTGAGTTTCTTGCTTTGGCATAAGCCTGGAAGCTACCAACTTCTTTATCATTATCAAATGAAGAATAAGAGCCGTAAGTCCAGCCATGCTTTTCACGCAGGTTCATAAATAAACGGCCGGTACCGCTTCCACCCAGGATCTCGTTCAGCATTCTTACTTTGATCACATCCGGAGTACCTGGTTTTAAGTCAATCGGGTAAGATACCCCTACTACACTTTGCACTGCATTATCTCTGGGTACGAAATCTACCGTAGTTTTTGTCGGGAAGTTCGCTTTAGGGTAAGCTACTGAAGGCACTTCGCCCTTTTGCCAGCTCCCAAAGTATTTTGTGACTAATGTTTTTGCTTCAGCAAGGGTAATATCTCCTACAACAGCCAGGTAAGCCACATTAGGACGGTAATAAGTTTTGTAATACTCCTGGCAATCTGCCAGTGTTGCATTTTCAATTGTCTTATCGGTAGTCAGCTGGGCATAAGGATGCGATTTACCGTAGTTCAGTACTTTTGTTACATTAGACAGCATCTCATCCGGGTCTACCTTAGATTGCTCCAGGCCAGCCTTTCCTTGCTTTTTCAGCTTATCCAGTTCCTCTTGTTTGAAATCGGCGTTCATCATCGCATCAGCCATTAAGGCCAGCAATGCATTCTGATGTTTCTTCATAGAGCTACCAAACAGACCGCCGCCACTAGCCGCGATAGAAGCACCTATTTTATCTTTTGCTTCATCGAACTGTTGTTTGGTCTTGGTTTTGGTACCTGCAGTCACCAGTGAGCCGATGAATTCATCTAATCCGGCTTTGTCCTGGTCAATTGCCGGGTCTATATCAAACTGGAAAGAGTAAGAAACAACCGGTATTTTATGATTTTCAACCACAAATACTTTTAACCCGTTAGGTAAAGTAAATGTTTGCGCATCTTTTAATTTTATTTCAGGAGCAGGGCCTGCTTTAGGGCGTACACTTCTATCCAGAGTTTGTGCAAAGCTTGCGGTAAACAAGGCCAATGCCGCTATCGATAACGTGATCTTTTTCATTTTTTATATTTTGAATTTCGCGATAAACGAAATGACTATTAAAAATATTTGAATTTTAAATGAGCTAACTATTGGGCCGTAGTTTTTTTCTCCATTGATTTTGGCAGATAATAAACGACCAGGCGATTATCTTTATTAAAATACTTATTCGCTACCCGGGTAATATCAGCAGGAGTTACCTTCTGATATTTGGCCAATTCAGAATTCACCAGGTTCGTATTTCTGAAGTAAGTATAAGAAGTCGCCAGGTTTTCTGCAAGGCCTGCGATCTTGGCATTTTGTTGTACAAATTCAGTTTCTACCTGGGTTTGTACTCTTTCAAACTCTTCTTTTGAAACCGGCGCTTTTTGAATTTTTTCAATTTCCGCATCTACATCTTTTAAGGCATCTTTATAATCCACCCCTTGATTAGGGATACAGAACATTACGGACAAGCCCGGATCTGCTTCCAGAGGAAAAGCAAAAGACATAATGGCCAATGCTTTCTGGCTCTTATCTACCAGTTGGGTTTGTAATCTTGAGCTGGAACTTCCCGCCAGGATCTTGTTCAGGATCTCCATAGCATAAGCATCATCAGAGCCCAATTTAGGCGAGTGATATCCTAAGATAACTGCCGGTAATGGCGCATTAGCGTAGTGATAGACCTCTTTTTGTTTCCCGAATGCAGGTTCTGCTACTTCAGGTCTTGGAATAACCTGGGTCCCTTTTGGAATGCCTGCATAATATTTTTCAATCCATTTTTTAGTCTGGTCCATTTTGATATCACCGGCTACGACCAGCACCGCATTGTTCGGCACGTAGAATAATTTATAGAAATCCATAAATTCGCTGTACTTGGCCTCATCAATGTATTGTGCAGAACCGATTGGCATCCAGTTATAAGGATGTTTGGTATAAGCATTTTTAAACACGACTTCCATCAGATCTCCGTATGGACGGTTATCATAGCTTTGTTTCTTTTCTTCTTTGACCACTTTGCGCTGTGTTTCGATACCGGTGCTGTCTACTTTAGCATGCAGCATACGTTCTGCTTCCATCCACAAGGCCAGCTCTTCCTGGTTGGAAGGTAAAGTCTGGAAGTAATAAGTACGGTCATGAGAGGTGTTGGCATTCAAAACACCACCATTTGCCTGGATCATTTTGAAATATTCGCCCCGGCCAATATTATCTGTTCCTTCAAACATCAGGTGTTCGAAAAAGTGTGCGAAACCGGTACGTTTCGGATCCTCATTTTTAGAGCCTACATGATACATTACGGCCACATTTACAATTGGTGTGGAATGGTCTTCATGCAGAATCACATGTAAGCCATTTGGCAGATCATATTCTGTAAACTTGATGTTCTGACCCTGAGCAAAGCCGCCAGATACAGCTGCTGTCAAAAGCGACAAGCTTAAAATAAAACGCTTCATATCCCTTTATTTTTTGTTATGGATGAATTTTCTTGCGCAAAGATATTTTACGCAAGCTGAAATACCATCCCCCAAAAAGGGGGAATTTTGGCGCTTTATGGACCATCAGGCAGTCTCTGAATTGCTTACAAATGCAGTTTTCATTCATAATATCCGGAAAAAAGATGTGCAGTAATAATTAAAACTCACAGCATAGGATACAGGGAATAAAGCATAGTACCTTAATGAGTTGAAGTATAAAAAAAGTGGCTACTCATCGGTAGCCACTGATTACAAATGTGCTCAATAAGGAACTTAGTTTGTAACCTTAAAGATATAACGGCCTTTTTGATTATATACATTAATCACAAACACCTGTTGGGCGAACTGTGAGAGATCAATAGTTAGCACTCCGTCTGGCAGCACAGACTGATATATCTTATGCCCCAGCATATCGGTAACCAGGACACTGTATTTTTCATTTGCCTTACCGGCAAGATTCAGCTGCTGGTCTTTTACATAATACCGGATCTCTTCTTCCAGTGTACTTACCGCTTTAATTGCTGTTGGTACCTGGTTTTTATTCCATAAAAATGTATAAGCATCCATAACCTCCTTTACATCAAGCGGACGATCAAATATGACGAGTTCATCCATAGATCCGTTAAAACGGAATTTATGCGGATCATTATTATAGGCAGCGTAACCAATACTGACGTCATTTGTATTGGACCCGAGCATAACGGGCTGGGTAGGCTGTTCATCACAAACCGTTACCAAAGGGCTGTTATAATTATTTTCGTCCATTTCGATCTGGTAAACTAACTTGCTACTATTAACCTGATCAAATATAGTAGCCACAAAGTACCATTTGCCGGAATCTATAAACGGGTGATTGACATGTGTAGAATTATCTGTATGAAATAAACATTCCAGTGCGTTTTTATCCGGGGAAACGACTGTGCAACTTCCATCATAAACATTGTCAGATGAACGAAAGAAATAAGTACCTACGCCCTGGTCGGGCCCTTTGCTAATCAAATTGCTGCCCTGGCAAGATTCGGAATTGAATGCGTCAAATCTGATAAGCCCTAAGATAGTCATCCCATTCTGTGGGCTCAATGAAACGGAATTCGGAACAAGGCCGCCGCTCGTACTACCATTAAACGTCACGGCCTGGTTGGCAATATTGCGCCATCCCGGATTACTACCGGTATTAGATAAGATCCCGTTATTGTTATTACCACTAGAATCAATGATTAAACTGGCACTATTATCAAAAGTCCAGCGGGCAACACAGTTAGGAATAGAGCCGGCATAAATACCGTTACCCTGAGCCATAACTCCCATAGCAATGCTACTGAAAATAGAACAGGAAAGGATAAGCTTTAATAAATTCATTATCAAAAAATTTGCCGCAAGATAATCAACCAGTGTGAATATTTCAAGCGATACGCATAGAACTTATTCCTATTGTCATACCAACTAGCAATGATTT
>Ga0256787_1000083_pt1 | contig 20411 bp, 20 predicted proteins | sample MC6MC0938MT_FD_189994 | JGI IMG/M metagenome (GOLD analysis project Ga0256787, IMG submission 189994) | Metatranscriptome of enriched soil aggregate microbial communities from Iowa State University, Ames, United States - MC6-MC0938-MT... | ecosystem: Environmental > Terrestrial > Soil >... | reverse complement strand
GTTCCGGGGAAAGGCGTTAATAAAGTAATCTGGACTTCGGAAAGTTTACTCTCTCTTATAAAGGCTTCTGTCTGCGCCATAGTTGTGGCATTATCGGTATCGAAACCAAAAATGAAACAGCCATTTACAGAGATGCCATAGGATTGTATCTTTTCAATGCTTCTCTGGTATTGCTCCCATTGTTTGTATTTCCAGTTGGCGCTGTCAAGACCTTGTAAGCCCTCTTTATAAGTGGTTTCGAAGCCGATCAGGACCTGCGCACAACCGGAGCGGGCCAGCTGCTCCAGTAAGGCATCATCATAAGCAATGGAAATATCACATTCCGTAAACCATTTCATTTTATAGCGGGAAAAAAGGTCTAATAATGTCGCAGACCATTTTTTGTCTACAAAGGTGTTATCATCAGCCAGTTCTATAAAAGGTCTGGGCCAGATTTTGAATATTTCCTGCAGTTCTTTTTCTATCTGTGCTATGGGTTTCTTTTTGTAATTGCTAATCATCCTGGAGGCCGCGCAGAAGTTGCAGCTCAGCGGGCAGCCCCTCGTGGTCTGCAAAGTAAGCCGGTTGTATTTTTCGATATCCAGCAGGTCGTACCTTGGGATCTTTGCCTGCTCCAGGTTAAAGGCAAATTTTTGAGTAAGCAGCGAGCTATATAGTTCCCGCTTTACACCCGTCTCTATATCAGCCAGTAGTTGTTGCCATATGTTTTCACCCTCGCCTTGTAAAACAAAGTCGGTATGCGCAGCGGCCTCTTCAGGAAGTGCCGAAACGTGTAATCCCCCGATCGCAGTTTTGATACCTCTCTGCCTGAAATACCCCGAAATCCTGTAGGTTTCATTGATTCTTGCGGTAAGCGAGGAGAAAGCGATCAGGTCTGGCTGTTCTGCTTCAAGCTCATGCAGGATGCGATCATCACAGGCATCAATTTCTTTATAAACTACTTGCCAGTTAGGAGGCGTGTGTGCAGCTAAAGTAAGCAGTCCCAGGCTGGGTAAGCTGGCAATAACTTTACTGCGGTCTACAAATCCCGGTAAGGTCAGGCCCATTTCCAATAGCTTTTGATTATATACTCTTACCCCTGACATAGAGACCAGGACTACCTTATACTCCTTTTTCATTCAATGCCGCCACTTTAATAAGCCTTAATATTAATGAAAAAACCGGCAATCGCCGGTTTTTAGTATAGATCATTTCCTGGTTCGGGAAAATTAATCAAATTTAGGACGGTAAGGCAGGTCAAAACCGACACTCAACATCATCAAATTAACATTGAAATTTTGGTAAGGTTGTACCGTTACGCCATTTACCGTTTCCTTGAAATCAGGATTCATAAAGTTAGTAGGGTAATACACCGCTTTTACATATACACCGGGATGAAATCTGGCTCCTACAAAGACATAAGGTAAAACGGCAGCAGAACGCTGAGAGAACGCTTCATTCATTTTTACTTTATCATTACGCTTTACAAATCCTTTTTCTTTATACCAGAACGGAATGTCAATACCGCCACCGATCATGGCATAGGTACCGGACATATTACCGAACTTTAATCCTAAAGGAATGCCGATGGTATAATTTCTGCGGATCACCGTACTGTCCGGGTTATTGTATTTGTCAATAAAACCAATGTTTTTAATCCCTAAGCCACTGAAAATGCCAAAGCCTCTTGAAAAGTTATAGTGCACAGAGGTCCCGAAATGTGGGAATAAAGTAAATCTGGGAACCGTTACAAAATCTTCTCCTGACCGGTCAAACAGGGAAGAGGACAGGATATAAGTATCCATATTAATACCAAAATAAACTTTGCCGGTTTTTGCGGATTTTTCCATTTTTGGTACATCTTGTGCGATGGCTGACTGTGTAAGCAAGGATGCTAGTGCAAGCGTAAAAATATGCTTCATATATGATTTAATTTGTTTGTTTTCAGATAAATAACTGACACAAAGTTAACTCGCAAGGCCGCAAAACTGAAATTTTTTCAGTAATTTTTTTTGGCATATTGTTTGAACCTCTATATACCTGATCCTTTCTGATGGCCGATTGTTGATATAACTGGACAATTTGTCAGTGAGGACGTATTTGTACAAAAAAAAATGATAGATGAATATAAAAGAGTTGTTGGTGCAGGGCCAGGGAAATGATGTCGAGTTTTTACCGATTGTCCCCCTGGGCGAAGCTGAAATGCAGGATGAAGATATAAAAAAACTTCCTAAAGAGTTGCCGCTCATTGCCTTAAGAAATACTGTTTTGTTTCCTAATGTAGTATTACCTATAACCGTAGCGAGAGATAAATCCTTGCAAGCCATTGAACTGGCACAAAAGGGAGATGGCCTTATCGGTGTATTGGCCCAGATGGATGCTCAGAATGATGACCCGGAAACAGGTGAAATCTACAAAATGGGTACTGTAGCTAAGATCATCAAGCAATTAAAGCTGCCAGATGGCAATACTACCCTGTTTATCATGGGCAGGGCACGTTTCGAGATCAAAAAATACACCCAGGAAGATCCTTACCTGAAAGCGGAAGTAAAATACCTGGAAGATAACTTTCCTAAGGGAGATAATGAATTTGATGCCATGATCGGTTCGATCAAAGATATCGCTGAACGTATTATTCAACTCTCTCCCAATATCCAGATCGAAACAGGAATGATGCTTAAGAATATTGAAAGCCACTCTTTCCTGATCCATTATATCGCTACTAACCTGGATACCAAGCTGACCGAAAAGCAAAACCTGCTGGAAATTGATGATATAAAGGAACGTACCTCGAAATTACTGGCCCTTTTACAAGCTGACCTGCAAATGGCCGAGCTGAAAAATGAAATTACCAATAAGGCCCGGGGAGAGATGGACAAGCAGCAAAGAGAATATTTCCTGCAACAGCAATTGAAGTCGATCAAAGATGAGCTAAATGAGGGTAATGAAAAGGAAATCAGTGATTTAAGAAAAAGAGCGGAGCTTAAAAAATGGGAGCCTAAAGTAGCAGAGGCTTTTGAAAAAGACCTGGAAAAGCTGGAGCGTATGCATCCAAGTACGCCAGAGTATTCGGTTTCCTATAACCATGCCGAACTGATGTTGGACCTCCCCTGGAGCGAATATACCACCGATGATTATGACCTGAAAAAGGTAAGAAAAGTATTGGATGATGACCATTTTGGTATGGAGAAGATCAAAGAACGTATCCTCGAATACCTGGCCGTACTTAAACTGAAAGGCGATATGAAATCCCCTATCCTCTGTTTTGTAGGCCCTCCTGGTATCGGTAAAACCTCTCTGGCCCACTCTATTGCCAAGGCAGTTAACCGCAACTTCGTGCGTTTAAGCTTAGGGGGTATGAGTGACGAAAGTGAATTACGGGGACACAGAAAGACTTATATTGGTGCTATGCCCGGCCGAATCATTCAGTCCATCAAAAAGGCAAAAACTTCTAACCCGGTAATGATCCTGGATGAGATCGATAAACTGGGAAAAGACTTTAAAGGAGACCCGAGCTCTGCCATGCTTGAGATCTTGGACCCGGAGCAAAATTCTGGCTTTTATGACAACTACCTGGAACTGGAATATGATCTTTCCAAAGTGCTATTTATTGCTACAGCCAATAACCTCAACACGATTCAGCCGGCTTTAAGAGACCGCCTGGAAATTATCCAGTTGAGCGGTTATGCTATAGAAGAGAAAATAGAGATTGCCCAGAAGCACCTGATCAACAAGCAAAAAGAAGCGCATGGCTTAAAAGACATTAAATTTACTTTTGGTAAACCGGCCCTGCAGAAAATGATTGAAAATTACACGCGGGAGTCAGGTGTGCGGGAACTGGACCGGAAGATCGCCGGGGTGATGCGTCATATTGCCATGCATGTAGCTTTGGAGAAAAAGCCGGTAACTACCGTGACACCCGATTACCTGGAAAGCGCGCTCGGTAAACCGGTATACCTGAACGATGAGTTTGAAAGTATAAACATCCCGGGCGTGGTGATGGGCCTGGCCTGGACCTACGTGGGTGGTGATGTATTGTTTATAGAAGCCAGCCTGAGTAAAGGTAAAGGTCTTATGACCCTAACGGGCAACCTGGGTAATGTAATGAAAGAAAGTGCTTATGCCGCCCTCTCTTACTTAAAATCCAACGCCGCCGAGTATGGTATCCCGGTTGAAAAGTTTGAAGAGACAAATATACATATCCATGTGCCGGAAGGAGCCCAGCCCAAAGATGGTCCGAGTGCCGGTATTACTATGCTCACTGCCATTGCTTCTGCCTTTACCAATAAAAAAGTGAAGAGCCGCATTGCAATGACCGGCGAAATTACTTTAAGAGGCCAGGTGTTACCGGTAGGTGGTATTAAAGAAAAAATATTGGCTGCCAAACGTTCTGGTGCTAAAGACATCATTCTTTGTGCCCAAAACCGATCTGATGTGGAAGAGATCAACCCGGCCTTTATCAAAGGCTTAAAGTTTCACTATGTGAAAGAAATGGGAGAAGTGCTACGCATCGCATTGGTAAAGAAATAAAAACAAATAAATTACCCTAAAAAAAGCTGAATCTTTCAGCTTTTTTTATTTTTTACTAAGGTTCTGCAAAATTGTGGCGTCTTCATTATTGTACGGGAAGATAAGTACTTTAAAATACTACCTTCTTTAGACTAAACAAACAAAACCGCTTAGGAAATACTGAAGTTGTGTAAGAGATGCTTTGTTCGCAATTTAATTTACAGCTTCGGTATTTTTTAATCCGGGAACAGAACAGCCCGATAGCCCCCATCACATTAGAAAGCATTAAATTATTTATGAAAAAAAACTACTTTTTTCTTGCAGCAGCAGTAGCAATAGCTTTTGCTTCCTGTAACCGGACTAATCTTAAAAGAGATGAGGTCTGGGTCCCGATCTATAAAGATAAAGCAGAAGCCCGGGTTATTCTTAACCTCCCGGCCCAACAGGTGCGCTCCGGGGGTAAGATCTACGCCTATAACAATTATGTTTTCCAGCTGGAGCAGAACCAGGGAATTCATGTTTATAAGCTGGAAAATAAAAAGCCGGTACCGGTGAAATTTGTACAGGTATATGGTGCCCAGGAAATAGCGATTAAAGACAACCTGATTTATACCAACAACTTCAAAGATATAGTGGTATTAAATATTACGAATCCGCAGGAAGTGGCCGTTGAAAGCCGGATCCCTGATGCCTTTAACCTGAATACTTCCGAATTGCCGCCGGCTAAGGGTTATTTCCAATGTGTAGATACCACGAAAGGTATGCTTATCGGTTGGGAAAAAAAGGATAATATAGAAGCAACCTGCATTTACTAAACAATAATCCGGATCTAAATGAAAAAAATTATATATACATTTTTATTAGCTGCTGGTGTTATTTTCACCTTCGGCGCCTGTTCTAAAGCCGATAGCAACTCCCCTGGTATGGGAACCGGTACTGGTGGCAGCCTCGCACGTTTTACTATTTACGGTAATTATCTTTATGTGGTAGACGGCACTTCCCTGAAAACATTCAATATCAGCAATCCTAAAAATACGGTCCAGGTATCTGCAATAGAGATTGGTTTCGGGATCGAAACCATTTATCCTTATAATGGTAATTTATTTATCGGCTCTGCAACCGCTATGTATATCTATTCCCTGGGTAATCCTGAGCAACCCCGTGCAGAAGGTATGGCCAGTCACGTAAGGGCATGTGACCCGGTGGTGGCAAAAGATAATCTGGCCTATGTTACCGTACGTAGTACCAATAATGGTAGTCCTTGTGGGGGCAATATAGATGCCCTTATGATCTATGATATTTCGAATATCCAGAATCCGGCTACTATCAGGACCATTTCCATGAAAAATCCACATGGATTAGGGATTAGCGAAAATATCCTGTATGTATGTGATGGCGAGAGCGGCTTGAAATTGCTTAATGTAAGCAGTGCCGTAAATACCACTTTTGTCAAAACCATTGGTGAGTATAACTTTTATGATGTGATACCTTATAATGATGTGCTCATTTGTATGGTAGAAGGCGGTATGGTTATTTATGATATTGCAGACCGGGAAAACCCTGTTTTTGTGGCTAAAACGTTCTAAAAATACTTATTATTTGTTGTTTTTAAGTTTTAAGAAAAGCTGTTCGCAAGGACAGCTTTTTGCTTTTTATTCCTGTATAAATATTCGCTTAAAATTAATTAACTTTGCTCCTCAAATTTTATATTAAGCAATGTTTGAAAGTCTCAGTGAACGGTTAGACTCCGCCTTTAAGCAACTTAAAGGTGAGGGCAGGATTACCGAAATCAACGTAGCAGCTACTATTAAAGAAATTCGTCGTGCATTGGTTGATGCCGATGTAAACTATAAAATTGCTAAAGAATTTACGGATAGAGTAAAAGAAAAAGCTTTAGGCGATAAGGTATTAACCTCTGTATCTCCGGGCCAGTTAATGGTGAAGATCGTCAAAGACGAACTTGCCGAATTGATGGGTGGCGAAGCGGCAGAGCTGGACCTTAGCGGCAAACCTACCGTAATCCTGATCGCAGGCTTGCAAGGTTCCGGTAAGACCACTTTCTCCGGAAAGCTGGCCAACTATTTAAACAGCAAAAAGCATAAGAAACCACTTCTGGTAGCTGCGGATATTTATCGCCCGGCGGCGATCAACCAGCTACAGGTACTGGGAGAACAGATCAAAGTTCCGGTATACGCTGATCCGGAAAATAAAGACGCGGTAAGCATCGCTAAAGCCGCGGTGGCCAAAGCAAAACAAGATGGTAACCAGGTAGTGATTATCGATACTGCCGGTCGTTTAGCCGTTGATGAGGCGATGATGACCGAGGTGGCCAATATCAAAGAAGCCGTACAGCCCAGCGAAATCCTGTTTGTTGTGGATTCCATGACCGGGCAAGATGCGGTAAACACGGCTAAAGCCTTCAACGACCGCCTGAACTTTACCGGTGTTGTATTGACCAAATTAGATGGTGATACCCGTGGTGGTGCTGCACTAACCATTAAATATACCGTAGATAAGCCCATCAAATTCGTAAGTATGGGTGAAAAGCTGGATACCCTGGATGTTTTCTATCCGGAGCGTATGGCGCAGCGTATCCTCGGTATGGGTGATATCATCTCCCTGGTAGAAAAAGCACAGGACCAGTTTGACGAAGAGCAGGCTAAGAAAATTGAAAAGAAGATCCGGGCCAATAAATTTGACTTTGATGATTTCAAAACCCAGTTGATGCAGATCAAAAAAATGGGTAGCATCAAAGACCTGTTAGCCATGATCCCTGGTGTGGGTAAAGCAATTAAGGATATCGATATAAGTGATGATGCTTTTAAAGGTATCGAGGCGATGATCGACTCTATGACGCCGTCAGAACGCGCTAACCCGGATATTATCACTCCTGCACGCCGTAACCGGATCGCGAAAGGAGCCGGTAAGGATGTTTCAGAAATGAATGCATTTATGAAGCAGTTCGACCAGATGCGCCAGATGATGAAGCAAATGAACAAATTTAAAGGTATGCCGGGAATGGGCGGTTTGAACCCATTTGGTGGTGGAAAAGGTGGCGGTATGCCGCCTATGCCTCCGGGTGGAATGCCGAATTTGTTTGGTAAATAAATGAAAATGCAAAATTCAAAAGTCAAAATTTGGAATTTCCGGTTTTGGCTTTTGAATTTTTACTTTTAAATAGTTGAAAATGGAATTTATAGTAGAAGCTAGTATATGGATTTCTTAAAGATGAGCCCGGATATAACACAGCTGTTGGTATTGAAGGATTAATTATCCTATAATAATTATTTTAAACCAATAAAGTGTGGTGCTCAATAGCGTTTTACTATTCACTTTTTACAATTCACTATTCACTATTCACTATTCACTTTTTACTTTTAAATTAATGAATAAACAAATTACCGATTTAAAAATAGGATTACTGGGTGGCGGTCAGCTGGGCCGGATGCTGATGCAGAAAGCTATTGACTGGAATTTACACATCTCGATACTGGATCCTTCGGCAGATGCCCCCTGTGCCCACCTCGTACCGGACTTCCAGGTAGGTGATTTCAAAGACTATAATACCGTATATACATTTGGGAAAGATAAAGACCTCCTGACTATTGAGTTTGAAGATGTAAACAGTGATGCCTTAATGAAACTGGAACAGGAAGGCGTAAAAGTATTCCCGCAACCCCGTGTTTTAAAGATCATCCAGGATAAAGGGCTGCAGAAGCTTTTTTATCAGGAACATAATATTCCGACCGCTCCTTTTGCTTTGGTAGAAAATACAGTAGAGGTCGCGCAAAGTGGTATTCCCTACCCTTTCTTCCAGAAACTGCGCACTTCCGGTTATGATGGCTATGGCGTGAGAAAAGTAAAAAATGATGAGGATTTAAGTGAAAGCTTTAAAGCCGCTTCTGTTATAGAAGCCATGGCCGATCTGGAAAAGGAACTTTCTGTGATCGTTTCCCGGAATGAGAAAGGCGAAACCAATGCTTTCCCGGTTGTCGAAATGGAATTTAATCCGGAAAGCAATATGGTACAGTACCTGTTTGCCCCGGCACAAATAGATAATGAGATCGCGGAAAAAGCTACGGCTTTAGCCTTGCAGGTGATCGAAAAGCTGGACATGGTAGGCATCCTGGCGGTAGAGATGTTTTATAATAAAGACGGCAGCATCTGGGTGAATGAAGTAGCGCCACGTCCGCATAACAGCGGGCATCATACCATAGAAGCCGGCCTGTGTTCTCAGTACGAGCAGCATTTAAGGGCGATCTTAAACCTTGCTCCGGGAAGTACCACTGCATTGCAATATGGGGCTATGGTGAATCTCCTGGGCGAAAAAGGGTTTGAAGGTACGCCGGTATATGAAGGTATTGAAGATATCCTGGGTATGGAAGGCGTATTTGTGCATCTGTATGGCAAATCCAGGACAAAGTCTTTCCGTAAGATGGGACACGTTACTGTAGTAGGCAAAGACGCAGAAAAGGTGAAGGCGGATGCCAACAAGATACTAGCGACTATTAAGGTGAAAGCGTAGTGAATAGTGAGTAACGAATAGTGAATAGTGGATAGTGAATAACGAATAGTGAAAAGTGAGAAGTACATTGTGAGAAGAGAATAGTAAAAAGTGCCTGGTGAAGGTTGTAAGTTTAATTTAAGCAACGTTAATAGGAATAATAATAAAACCAGGTATCTCCGCTTCGCTAGGGCTCCGGTCGACAGGATGTATTTGTCTTAAAACAGGACAGTGCCTTTTTTAATTTTGACTTTTTAATTTTTAATAAGATGATACCAAGAGTAGGAATAATCATGGGCAGTAAAAGTGACCTGCCGGTAATGAAAGAAGCTGCGGAGTTCCTGGAAGAAATGGAAATTCCGTTTGAAATCACCGTTGTTTCTGCGCATAGAACACCGGAAAGAATGTTTGATTACGCTAAGCAGGCCCCGGTCCGTGGTATACAGGTGATTATTGCCGGTGCCGGCGGTGCCGCGCATCTGCCCGGTATGGTGGCCTCTATGACTACCTTACCCGTGATCGGTGTGCCGGTAAAATCGAGTAATTCCATCGATGGCTGGGATTCAATCTTGTCTATTTTACAGATGCCGAGTGGTATCCCGGTAGCGACCGTTGCTTTAAACGGCGCTAAAAATGCGGGCATCCTGGCGGCTAAGATCCTGGGTGCTGCGGATCAAGCCATTTCGAAGAAGATGAAGACTTTCCAGCAAGGTCTTACCGCTAAGGTAATGGATACGGTAAAAGATTTTGAAACTTTGGAGTTTAAATTCCAGGTGAAATAAGTTTTTATAAGCCGTAAGCAGCTATAAAGGAAAAGCACTACCGTTGAGTAGTGCTTTTCTGTTTTTATACAGGTAAATTACTAGTTAAAGAAGTCACTTATTTTATCGAAAAAACTTTTTTCTTTGCGAGCTTCTTCTCCCGGCTCGATGTTTTTAGACTGAGATTTTCTTAAAGTTTCTATCGCCGCTCTTTCTTCTTCTGTTAATTCTGTAGGGGTCCATATTTTTATCAGTACTAACTGATCGCCTTTGCCATAACCGTTAATGTCCGGGAAACCTTTTCCTTTCAGGCGGAAAATCTTTCCGCTTTGTGTACCTGGCGGTATTTTGATTTTCGCGCGGCCATCAATCGTAGGTACTTCTATCTGCGTACCAAACACAGCATCCGGGAAGGAAATAGACAATACATATTGTACATCGTTACCATCGCGGGTAAGCTCTGCGTGTTTTTCTTCCTCGATCAGGATGATGAGGTCACCTGCCGGGCCGCCACGTTCACCGGCATTACCTCTGCCACCCATGCTCAGTTGCATACCGTCCTGTACGCCTGCCGGAACATCGATAGAGATCGTTTCTTCCCCATATACTCTACCTTCACCTTTACAGGAAGTACATTTATTGGTAATCGTTGTGCCCTGGCCTTCACAGCTCGGACAAGGAGAGACGGTCTGCATTTGTCCCATGAAGGTATTGGTCACCCTGCGTACCTGGCCGCTACCGCCACAAGTCTGGCAGGTTTGTACTGAATTTTTATCTTTAGCGCCGGAGCTGCCACAAGTAGTACAGCCTACATGCTTTTTAACTTTGATCTTTTTATTGACGCCGTTGGCCATTTCTGCATAGGTCAGTTTAAGCTTTACCCGCAGGTTGGAGCCCCGGTTATTGCGTCCGCCACGGCCGCCACCGCCACCTCCAAAGAAGTCGCTGAAGCCACCACCTCCGCCGCCACCGAAGATGTCGCCGAAATGGCTGAATATGTCATCCATATTCATACCGCCCCCATTAAAACCACCGCCTCCGGCCGCACCAGTCATGCCCGCATGACCAAAGCGGTCGTAGCGTGCTTTTTTCTCCTCATTACTTAATACGTCGTAAGCTTCCGCCGCTTCTTTAAACTTTTCTTCGGCTTCAGAATCTCCGGGGTTTCTGTCCGGGTGATATTGTAAAGCGAGTTTACGGTAGGCTTTTTTGATTTCCTCGCCGGATGCACTTTTGCTCACGCTCAGTACCTCGTAATAATCTCTTTTTGTCATTTTGCGCAATTAATAATTTAAGATGATTATTTGCCAACCACCACCTTAGCATGGCGAATCAGTTTATCATTTAAGAAATATCCTTTTTGTAATTCATCGATCACTTTACCTTCCATATCCGGTGTTGGTGCAGGAATTTCGGTGATGGCCTCATGGAATTCCACATCAAAATCAGCATTTTTAGTGTCCATTGCTTTCAAACCTTTATTTTCTAAGGTTCTTCTTAATTTATTGAACACCAAAGTGGTACCGCCTTTAATTTGAGCCAGGTCCTCTGTTTTTTCCATTTGTTCTGCCGCACGGTCCATATCGTCGATCACTTCCAGTAGTTCTGTAATGATATCTTTACCCGCAGTTTGTATTAATTCTATACGTTCTTTGGCATTACGTTTCCTGAAATTGTCAAATTCGGCAACCTGTCTTAAATATTTATCCTTCATTTCTGCCAATTCGGCTTGGCATTGCTCTAATGCTGACAATTGTTCTTCCGCATTAGGAGTCGTTTCATTCGTACTGTTATCGTCTATAGGCTGCTCCTGCTCGTTATTTAAGTTGGTTTCCTGTGTATTCATATCTTAAAGTGTATTTAATCAAGTGTTTATACCCATCTATAGTTCAAATTAATTGCCAAACCCATTTTTTTGCCAAAATGTCAAAAAAAATCAATGAATGAGATTCCTTGCTTGGCTTACCTTTGCAGCCGTGCGCCGGTTGTTAATTTTATTCTTATTCCTTCTGTATGCTTTTGGGACAAATGCTCAAGCGCATTTTTGTGTCGACAGCATCATTTTTGAAGGCGACCATCGTACGAAACGTGCTTTATTGACCCGGGAACTGAATTTTAAAGAAAAAGACTGCATCCCGTCTGATTCACTAAGCCAATACCTTCAACTGGCCGAAAAAAGGTTGTTTAATACCCAGTTGTTCAATAAGGTAAAGGCCGATACGCTGGTCCAATCCGGGCGGCAAATGGTCCGCTTTTACCTGGATGAGCGCTTCCCTATTTTTCCCAAACCTAACCTTGAATTTGCCGACCGTAATTTCAATGTATGGTGGCAGGAGCAGGGTGCGAAGTTGAATCGCCTGAATATCGGCCTGGGCCTTATACATCAGAATGTAAGGGGGCGCAGAGAGCAGTTAGGCATTGAAGGCCAGATCGGCTATACCCGTAAGTTTGCTTTGAGCTATAATATGCCCTTCCTGGACCGGCAACAAAAGCATGGTATCGGCGCTTCTATAGCGGTATTTCAGAATATGGAAGTTGCCTATAAAACAGATAGCAATAAGTTACTCTTTAAGCGTTTTGAAGATAAACCGGCATTTCAGCAGATAGCCTTTGCTTTTTGGTATAATTTCCGGCCTGCTTTTGCCACGAATCATAATTTCCAGCTGAGCCTGCGGCGTTTGTCGGTTCGTGATAGTATTGCCACGGGTCTTAATCCAAATTATCTGGGAAATGGCGCTAGAAAAGCAACTGTAATCGGCCTTACTTACCGCGTCGATTACAATGGTGTAGACAACTGGAACTATCCCCTGGAAGGTTTCCGGGCTGTTGGTTCACTAAGTGCAGATTACCAGTTGGGCGCTAAATTTTTGCCTTCAGTACATTGGCAGGTAGACTGGTACCAACAGATAGCCCGTAAGTGGTATTATAATTTCATCATCAGGGGACGCAAGGCATTCGGTAAGGATTTACCTTATTATATGCAAAAGAATATGGGTTATGATTTTGATGAAATGCGGGGCTACGAGTATTTTGTGCATGATGGCACTTTCTTTAATATACTCCGGGGAAATCTCAAGTATAAACTGGTAGACCGGCAGATAAAATTGCCCATCCGGTATTTTCGTTATATACCGATCAGAATCTTTGCTAAAGGCTACAGCGACCTGGGCTATGCCTTTGCAGCGTTGCCGGGCAACAATACTTTAAACAACAAATGGCTATATAGTTACGGAATCGGATTAGATATTGTAACTTTATACGATATTCGCATACGATTAGAGTATACCATTAATGACAGAGGATTAAAGGGTTTGTACTTGCATAAGTCCGGAGAATAAGCCGTAAAAATTATAATCTTAGTGAAAATAGCTTTATACAACAGGGTTTTCGAAGAAACAGATATTCCTTTTTTTGACTATTTATTCAAGGTCCTGGAAGAACAGCAGATCGATATTGTTTTATTTAAAGAGTTTAAAGAGCAGCTGGACGCACATATAGCGCTCCCCGACTCGCTCGAATGCTTTAATGATCATACCGATCTGGGTAAAGATGTGGATATTATGCTGAGCCTGGGTGGTGATGGTACCATGCTGGATACGGTATGTTTTGTCTACAATTCTAATATCCCGACTTTGGGGGTCAACCTGGGCCGTTTAGGGTTCCTGGCTGATGTGAGCAAAGAAGAGATCGCTTTTGCTATTCGTGCCTTAAAGCTGGGCTCCTACTCTGTTGAAGAGCGCAGCCTGATTCACCTGGATTCGAATGTGGACCTTTTCGGACCCTATCCTTTTGCCTTGAATGAATTTACGATCCATAGGAAAGACTCTTCTTCTATGATCAAGATCCATACCTTTATCAATGGCGATTTCCTGAATACGTATTGGTCGGACGGGCTTATTGTAGCCACGCCTACCGGTTCTACCGGGTATTCTTTGAGTTGTAATGGTCCTATCGTTTTTCCCACAGCCGAGAATTTTATCATTACACCGGTAGCGCCGCATAACCTGAATATCCGCCCGATCATTGTTTCAGACAGCTCTATTATCTCGTTTGAGGTGGAAGGACGTACCGACCAGTTTTTGTGTACCCTGGATTCCCGGGTAGCCACGATTACCGATAAGATACAATTGGCCGTAAAAAAGGAGAATTTCGCTTTTAAACTTATCCGTTTAGATGAGCATGATTTCCTGCAGACCCTGCGTCAAAAATTGTATTGGGGTGCAGATAGCAGAAATTAGGTGAAATTATTTTTATCCATCACAGAATATTGTATTTTTGAACACTTATAAAACTAAAAAACAAAAAGCATGAAAAAAGGATTACTGATCATTGTAGCTATAATCGTGGTGATTGCCGGACTTGCGGGCTGTAGTTATAACCCGATAGTGACAAAAGAAGAAACGGTTAAAAAGGAATGGGGTAATGTGCAAAATACCTACCAGTTGAGAGCGGATAAAATTCCCAACCTTGTCGCCACGGTAAAAGGAGCCGCTGCCCACGAAAAAAATACCCTGGAAGCGGTAATGGCTGCCCGTGCGAAAGCAACTCAGGTAACGGTGAATGCTGATGACCTGAGCCCGGAAGCAATCCAGAAATACCAGGCTGCACAAGGTGAGTTAAGCCAGGCTTTAGGCAGATTGATGATGGTACAAGAAAATTACCCGGACCTGAAAGCGAACCAAAACTTCCTGAGCTTACAGGATGAGATTTCTGGTATCGAAAACAGGATCAACGTAGCGCGTAATAATTTCAACACCGCGGTAAACGATTACAACAGTTCCATCCGGAAATTCCCGGCGAATATTACTGCGATGATCTTCGGTTTTAAAGCCAAAGGTTATTTCGAAGCGGAAGCAGGCGCTCAATCCGCACCAAAAGTTGAATTCTAAATTTATTCCTAATAAATTTAAAGGCTACCTTTCATTGATAAACGGTAGCCTTTTTTGTTCCATTTAAATCATTCTCTTTATGAAAATAGCTTTATTAAAATCAGTATTGCTCATCGCATTTGCCAGCATAAGCTTGATCAGTTATGCGCAGCAAAAGACAACCACAACCCTGCATCATGGTAAGAAACTGGTGTGGAGTGCAAAACCGGTACCGGTAGATGTGCAGGACCCTAAAACCGGTAAAATTTCCCGGAAAGAGGTATTGGAACGCCTGAAGCTACTCACTTATGATGGTAAGCAAGTCGTGTATGGTGTACCCCGGTCTATGGAAAAAGACGTAGAGAAAAAGATCAAAAATGCGGTAAAAGCAAAGAAGGTGGCGCGGCCGCTGTTTGATAACCGGGAAGTTCGTATTCACTTCACCAATTATATAATCGATACGGAGGGAAAAGTAGTTTACTATGAGGTCTTGATCTTTCCGTACAAAAACAGCTTGCAATTATACCAGAATGAATACACTCCGGAGATTAAGGCATACCTGAAAGCCATTACAGATGCTACAAAAGAAATGCCCTCATTCGGCAGCCAGGAAAGCCCGATTTTCTCGGACAAAATACTGGAACTCTAGGTTTTATTTAACGACCCGGATGGGCTATATTTATACACATAGCCCTGGTCAATGCGAAAAAAAACTTACTTTGCAAGCCTAATTATATTAATGAATTTTAGCCAGAACAGCGCATGTCAGTATTTGAAATCAGAGGTGGTAAGCCTTTAAAAGGCAGCATTACACCACAGGGAGCTAAAAATGAAGCCTTACAGGTTTTATGTGCCGTATTGCTTACCGAAGAGCAAGTGACCATCCATAATGTTCCCGATATCCTGGACGTTAATATGCTGATCGAATTGCTGGGTGATCTGGGCGTTATAGTCCATAAGATCGCAGATAACAGTTATACTTTTGAAGCGAAAAGTGTCAACATAGAATTCCTGCAAAGCGAGGTGTATAAAAAGAAGTCCGGTAAACTGCGTGGCGCGGTGATGCTTGCCGGTCCTTTACTGGCGCGCTTTGGCAAAACCTATTTGCCACAACCCGGTGGCGATAAGATCGGCCGTCGCAGGTTGGATACCCATATCTTAGGTTTTGAAAAAATGGGAGTGCAATTCAATTATGATGCAGAAGTTAAAGAGTTTGTACTCGATGGTTCGGAGCTTAAGGGCGCCAAATTACTTCTGGAAGAACCCTCTGTAACCGGTACTGCGAACATCGTTATGGCAGCGGTATTGGCTGAAGGGACTACGACTATTTATAATGCGGCTTGTGAACCCTATGTACAACAATTGTGCAAAATGCTGAATGCTATGGGCGCCGATATACAGGGTGTAGGTTCCAATCTGCTGACTATTAACGGCGTGAAAAAATTAGGTGGCTGTACGCATCGTTTGCTGGCCGATATGATTGAAGTCGGCTCATTTATAGCTATGGCAGCGATGACGCAGAGCGAGATCCTGATTAAAGATGCGGATGTAGAGCACCTGGGCATTCTACCGGAAACATTTGCCAAATTCGGGGTGAAGTTTGAGATACAGGGTAATGATATCTTTATACCGGCACAGGAAAGCTATACGATCCATAAATTTATTGACGGTTCGATCCTTAATATTTATGATCATCCATGGCCGGGCCTTTCGCCCGACCTGATCTCGGTGATCCTGGTAATGGCCACACAGGCAAAAGGTACTGTACTGATCTATCAGAAAATGTTTGAGAGCCGTTTGTTCTTTGTTGATAAACTGATCGATATGGGAGCCCAGATCGTTTTATGCGATCCGCACCGTGCGGTTGTGATTGGCCTGAATCGCCAGACGGCATTAAGAGGTATTCGTATGGCTTCACCAGACATTCGTGCTGGGGTTGCTTTGCTGATTGCTGCTTTGTCGGCAGAAGGTAAAAGTGTGATCGAGAATATTGACCAGATTGATCGCGGGTATCAAAATATAGATGGCCGCTTACAGGCTTTGGGTGCAGATATCAGGAGGATTGAGAGCTAAGAAAATAAAAAAATAGAAGAAAACATCAAGCAAGTCTGTATTGTCCAGGCTTGCTTTTTTATTTTTAAAGGCAGTTGGTCAACCGACTTGCCGGTGATAACACCAGCAAGGGCGCAATAGAAATAGAAAATTATACCGTATTAAAATTCTGTCGATGGGCTTTGCAGCGGCGCTCGGTAGCGGTGCCGGGCTCAAACAGCGGCAAATTTCCCTCCGCGTAACGGAGAACGGCTTCCTGTACCATTTTCTTAACGCCATTTTCTTAACGCCATTTTTTCAAAGGCCGGTCCTAAGTAACTATATTATCGAGAATGTGGCGGATTTTGCATTACTGTTGATGGGCTTCACAGATATGCTTATCAGCGGACTAAATCCGGAAATCATGCTGGCGATTGATTTCCGGGGTCCTTTTTGCGCTACTTTTTGGACAAGCAAAAAGTAGCTAAGAAATCATGGAGGGGAAATAATTAATGTAAAACGGGGGCTGCCTCGTTTTTTTGTTTTTATAAGAACCCTGCTTTTTATCCTAAAAAAGTAGGGTTTTCCAGTATTGTTTGGAATGTGAAGGTGAATTAGATTTGTGGCTAAAGATTTCATCTATAACTTTTATAAAAGGGGAAATGTGTGTAGATTTAAGACAATTAAACCCCAGCATATAAACTCAAATCGACAAGATTAAAAAAGTTTGAAGAAATGAAAGAAAATGAACAAGGGAGAAAAAGATAGCTTTTGGACGAAATTTTTGACACAGACAATCTGGAACTAAAACCAAATATCGCAGATATTGGAATCGATATTAATGAAATGATAAATAAGTTTAAAAAAATGATTATGGAAATAATTGATATTAACTCATTAGACCAAGGTGCTGTCTATATGATGTACGACATGTTCAAATCTATGAAAGAAAATTTAGAGAAAAAAGATGAATTTTCGGATGAAGAAACCCAAAAACTGCAACATTTAAAAGCACAATTGCAACATATTGAAAATTGGGCTAACCTTAAATTAAATGAAGAACTTCATTGGACAAAAGAAGAAATTTTAAGTAATTATGGTCATAAAGCAACCTTGATTATCAACTTTCATCCGTCAACAAAAGCATATGCAAAATATGGAAAAGAAATAGTTGCAAACATTGAATTCAGCGAAGGTGAATTATTACATATGTTTACTAATATTCAAAATAAAACGGATAGAAAGTCTGGCATAGTTACTTTCAAATTAATACCAGATAATATTGATGGAGTTTTTGAAACAAGTGAAATATTTGAAATTGTAGGTAGAAGAATATAAAGCTACCTCCAAAAAGGGCTTGCCAAAAGAGGTGCTGATTGCTTCGATTGAGCTTTAGTGTAAGCTTCAACTGTAGTATTTCTATTTAACTTTTGTGCTGAAAATCCCCGCCTACGGCAAGCCCTGAATGTTTAACTGTAATTTAATCCCCCTTCGCGCTTATGATAACAATCACAAATGAAATAAAAAAAGAAATTGCTGAGTATTTCATATTAGACAGTAAAGAATTTTTATTCAGATATAATAAACTAAGGGAATTTCAAACTCATATATCGAATAGAAGCAAATTAATGATAGATTTAATTTTTTCAATAGAATGTAGTTTAAAAGCACTAATCTTTTTAGAATCAATAGAAAATGAAAAAATTACTTACAAAAAAATAAAAACTCACGATTTGAAAAAATTGTTTAATTTAATTATTGACAAATCTGGACTTTCTGAACTTGAAAAATCTTTAAATGAAAATATTGAATTGTATAATGTGAGCTCAAGATATACACTCGAAGCGAATATACATTTTAGAGAAAATAACGTACTTGGGAAATTATACTATGATACAATTGCAAGTTTTGTATGGCTTGACAATTTATATGTGGTTGCACAACAACTCTTGAATATCGCTGTATCAAAATTTGGTTTTGAATTAAAAACTATTAATTTATCTGACATTGATTTAGAAAGAGAAATTGAAAAAGGAAATCGAATAAATAATATCTCTAAATAAAGTACTTCTGCAAACATTGTATTGCCAAAATCGGAGATGAAATGCTCTGATTGAGTCTTTTGCCAAAAATCTTCCGCCTTTGGCAAGTCGCAAACCGTTATCAGTAATTGTAAACAGACATTCATCAAATGACAGACAAACTAAGACAAACTAAACTTAATGCTATTTCAGCAAAAAATTTGCATCGTAAAAGCAAAGCGAAATATGAGTGGTTTAGCGGAGTTGGTGCTATTTTGACAATTATAGTTCCAATTCTTTTCATAATTGCTCAATATGTTACAAAAGGTACTACTTCGGAAAATGAAGTAAACAATATTAGCTTTGCTCTTTCTTTAATTCTACTTGCTGTATCAGTATTGGCAATGATTTTAAACATAACTGAGAAAATTACCACTCATAAAATTGGCGTAAGAAATAATTTATATGTTTCTAATGAATGTGATAATCTAAATGGAAAAACAGACAACGAAATGGAATGGTTTTACCGATATGTCACGGAAATTGACAACCAAGATTCAGATACATTTGCGGGTGTAAGCGATAAAACAAAAAGAAAAACTTATAGAGAGGCATTGAAAGAATTTAGCCCAGGCGACCATACTATAACTTGTCCAATCTGCAAATCATCTCCATACAAATTTAAAAAGGGAGATTGTCAACTCTGTGGAAATTCTAAAAATCAAATAATATGATAGAAATTTTTAACAAATGGTACGATAATTTATCTAATAACCAAAAGAAAGAATTATTAGATTACTTATTCAACAACAAAATTAAACCATTGAATGAAGGATTTTTTGCGGGTAACATTGGAAAGTTAGAAAAAGGGCTTTTTTCTGGTCCTGTAGGTTCATCTGAGAGAGTTTGCCCTACTTGTGGAAAAACGCTATAAACAACTAATGCTAATAAGGGTTTGCCAAAAGCGGGGCTGAAGTGCTTCGATTGGATATTTGTGCAAGGTTCAACATTCGTTCTTCGATTGAACTTTTGTGCTAAAAATTCCCACCTTCGGCAATACCCGAAACGTTAGCAGCAATTTTACGACCCGAAAACGAAGTTACTTTCAGAAGCTAACATATAGAACTAAACTAAGTAAATTTGACTTTAGTCAGAATTATTCACAAAAAGACACTATGAATAAATACAATTTTGGCGAGTATGATTCGAAATATAAGCTTTCTTCACTAGTTAACAATTTTGAAGCTTTCAAACTGGATGAAACTAATATTTCAAAAGCTTTAAATCTATGTTCCGATGCTTGGCATTTAACGGACTTTGTATTCACTGAATTTAAAGATGAACTACAATTAGAAAATTTAGGAGATTTTAGGGCAACCTTATATGGACAATGTGAATATTTAAAAATTATGCACGACTTAGCTAATGCATCAAAACATTCTGAGTTAAAACGGCCAAAGGCAGAAATTAAACTTACGCAAAAACATAATGGAGCATTTTCATCTGCATTTTCAAGAGATTTTGACACTAGTCATTTAGAAATTATACTTGAAGACGACGTAAAATTAGATTTCCTCAAGATTATTGAAGATGTAATTATTTTTTGGAAAAATTATTTTGAGACAACCATAAGATGATAATAATAACTACCGCTAACATCGGTTTGTCAAAAGCGGGGCTGAAAGTCCAATCCTCAACTTTTGAATTTCTATCCGCCAATGCTATTCGCATTGGCTTT
>Ga0256787_1000080_pt1 | contig 20500 bp, 25 predicted proteins | sample MC6MC0938MT_FD_189994 | JGI IMG/M metagenome (GOLD analysis project Ga0256787, IMG submission 189994) | Metatranscriptome of enriched soil aggregate microbial communities from Iowa State University, Ames, United States - MC6-MC0938-MT... | ecosystem: Environmental > Terrestrial > Soil >... | reverse complement strand
TAATTTACAATTGGTAATTAACCATTAATGGGTAACCCCGATCAAAACACTGATCCAGATTATGACCAGGACTATGAGTGTGATCCAGGTATAAAGTTTATTCCCGTTTTTCCAATAACCGAAAAGCGCAAAAATAATGCGGAGCAAGGGGGTCAGGAGTAAAACGAGACTCCCGAGCATGACCACCGCTGCAGGTTTAAAAGTACTTAATCCGTTCAGCATTACTGCGAACGAGAACTTCTCCGGCTCCAGGGGTAAAGCATCCGGTACAAATCTGGACTCCGGATGAACGGCCAATAATAAGATCAGGCCAACGGCAGACAATATAAAAGAAATCCATACTCCATACCTTAAAGTATTCCCTACTAAAGTTTCCAGGTCTCTTTTCGGCGCTTTATTTGTGTCCATTCCTTATTTATGTTTTGCACTAAAATTACCGGCGTAACCATTGTAAATCATATACACCGCTATAATAGCAACGATTACGGCAAAAATTCTTTTTAATAAACCTACATTGATCTTCACCAGCACCTTAGAGCCCAGCATAGCACCAAGAATGATCCCGATAAGGATCGGGGCGACCACCTCCGGTACTACATAACCCCCGGCAAAATAAATAATACTGCTGGCCAATGCCGTCACGCCAATCATAAAGTTGCTCGTCGTCGTAGATACTTTAAAGGGTAACCGCATAATATTGTCCATAGCCAATACCTTGAAAACGCCACCGCCGACACCCAGCAGACCGGAAAGAAAACCGGCAACCGCCATCACGGCAGAGCCCAGGAAAGGGCTTTTGGCACCATAAGTAACCAGCTTTCCCTCCGAGGGAAAAGTACCGCTCAGCTGCAATTTTTCTGATATCGAACCCGGCACCACCGGCTCCCGGTGATCCGGCTTCTTTTGTGCGGTAAGCACCGCGGTAATGAGCAAAACTAACCCGAAAATAATCCCGATAAGGTCCACCGGTATATCAACCAGGATGACCATTACCGCACCCAGTATTGCTCCGATAGTAGTTGCAATTTGCAGGAACATCCCGACTTTCATATTGGTAATTCCCTCTTTAAGATAGGCAGCCGCTGCCCCGCTGGAAGTTCCGATTACCGAGATCAGGGAAGCTGCCACCGCATATTTCATCGGTACTCCTAAACCTAAGGTAAGCAAAGGAACGATTATGATGCCACCGCCAAGGCCGGTAAGGGAGCCTATAAAGCCTGCCAGTATAGATCCGATCAACAATATGATCGAGAAATTTATTTCATTCATCGGGGCAAAGGTAGGGTTTTATAAAAAAAAGGATAAATTATCTGTTGTTTTGGTATAATATTGCCGTAAAGATTACGTTAAACTAAATATAAAGTAAACAAAAAACGGCATGAAAAGTCCCATTATTCTTCTTTCGATGTTACTTAGCCTTTCCTTCACGGTACATGCTAAGTATTTTTCCTATGAAAAAATAGGCTTTGCTTGTGATAATGAAAAAGGTATTGCCAAAACGGCGATTAATATACCCAAGCCTCAATTTGTTTACGCAGAAGGAGCCTTCCATCCCATTACTACCGGCACCTACCCCTTTTATACCCCGCATACAATTGCCAGCACTTTCGGCTATTGCTACAAACCCGGTATAGAGGCGCCCTTAGGTACCCTTTGGCAAAATACGATCGCGGAAGGCAGGCTTAGATCCGGGTTCTCGCTCAATTTTAAAGCGCCGTCCTATGTGCGGGAGCTGGCAGTAACCGCTCCGCCTTCCTTCAAACTTTGCAAAGTATGTAATCATAATCCGGTGAAACTAACCAACACCGCATTACACCTTAAAGGTGCAGAACGGTTAAGCTATTATTTCCAGAATAACTAAGTCAGCTTACCCGATTCTCAATCCATTAGCCACCGGTTTGCCCGGACCTATCAGAGTCACCTCGGCCTCGTCGACTACCCCCATGATCAGGCATTCACTCTTAAGCGTAGCGATCTGTTTCGGTGGAAAATTTAATACAGCAATCACTTGCTTGCCGATCAGCTCTTCCGGCTGGTATAGACGGGTGACCTGTGCCGAAGATTTCTTAATACCATACGGACCAAAATCAACCCTTATCTTATAGGCAGGCTTTCTGGCCTCCCGGAATATTTCTGCTTCGATAATAGTACCTACACGCATTTCAATCTGCTCAAAATCTCCCCAGCTTATTGTGGGCATTGTTTCCATAATGCTATTTTTAGGGGCAATTTACAACTTCTTATGCCTTAGTCCTGTTTTTCGCTAAAACAATGCGTTTCATTAGCCAGACTACCATTAGCGAAACCGCAATACAGGCCATCAGCGCAAGGGTATCCGCTTTCCCGGCAATAGCCGCTCTTCTTTCCCGGCAAAAGGCATCGGCATCTTGCCAGGCAATGGCTTGCCCTTGATTCCTTTGGGCGACCAGGATGGATGCTCTTTCGTAAATCAGGGTATCATTACTAAGAACAAAACAGCTACTATCAAAGGTTTTACCCCAGAGAACATGGTCGTTTGGGTACAGCTTTGCTACGCTGGTAACAACCGAATCATCGCCTTGCACGATCCAGGCATTTTGAGGTATATCACTTATTTCAAGGCGGCTATTCCCGGTCAGCCGTACATACCAGCTAGCCCCTAAACCCGAATCCACATTATATTTTTGACTGATATAGAACGATGTTCCCAGCAAACAAAAATAAAAGGTATAGCAAGCGATAAATGGCGTAAAGAAGGCAAAGAGATATAAGCGACCTTTGCGGGGTGATTTTATAAAGGAAACGACGAATAGCCCCACAAGGGCCATCACCAGGCTCACTACCAAAACAAGTACTAATTCACTCAGCAGCTGTACTATTCCTAAGATCATGCCTGCAGCAGTTTACCGGGTAGTAAATTATTTGACGGGGTCATAGCCATGACCGCCCCAGGGATGACAGCGGCCAATACGCCGGATCGCCATCCAGCCCCCCTTCAGCGCGCCATACTTCTGAATAGCCTCCAGGCCATATTGAGAGCAGGTCGGGGTAAAACGGCAATTAGCGCCCAGCCAGGGCGAAAGCATTTTTTGGTACGCTTTAATGATCCCGATCATTATTTTAGCCGGCAGTCCCATCTTGCGGATATTTTAATGCCTGCAAGTTAGTAATGATTTTCGACATTGCTTTCTGCGTTGTCGGCCAATCAGGTATTTCGCGGCCGGTAAAGATGAAAAAGAAATGTAATTGTATGTTGGCTGGAATAGTTGTATATACTTCATGCTTCCTGTGTCGCCAGGCCTCCCGCAGCAAACGTTTGATGCGGTTACGCTGATGCGCATGCCGCATCTTCTTCTTAGGCACAGAAAACCCTGCGCGCGCCGGAGCATCTTGTGCTGCCCGCTGGCCGCTAAAAGTATAGACCACTCGGAACGGGTAAACAGAAAACGCCTCTCCTTGTTGGAAAAGCGTTTCAATCTGTTTGCGAAATTTTAATCGTTCGGAGTGACTGAAGGTAAAACCATCAACCATCCGGGAAATATTATTTCAAACGGCTTTCGTCAGATACCGTTAATTTTTTACGTCCTTTTTTGCGGCGTGCAGCTAAAACTTTACGGCCATTAGCAGTTTCCATACGCTTGCGGAAACCATGTACGTTTTTACGACGACGACGGGACGGTTGGAAAGTACGTTTCATATGATAATTTTTCTTTTTGCTTAATTAATGATTGACCTTCAAAGAAGCACCGCTTTTTTAAAGGGAATGCAAAGGTAAAAGCATTTTTTATTATATCAAAATAAATTTTGGAATAAATTATAGGTTTTACCCTTCATTCCTGTTTTAAGCCTGCAAATTACGATTATATTTGCATTATTATGCAAGGACAAGCCATTTACGGACAGGAAAAAGCCCAATCTGACTTATTAAATTTTTACCAGTCAGGACATCTACCCCATGCCATACTGATGCTGGGCAAAGAAGGCAGCGGCGGCCTGGCCCTGGCAATCAGCTTTGCACAATTTTTGCTCTGTGAGCAAAAAGGAACACAAGCCCAGGCCTGCGGTCAATGCACTGCCTGCCTGAAAACAAAGGCCCTGGTACATCCCGACCTCCATTTCACCTTTCCCTCTTTCCCGCCCAAACCAGGCGTAAAGACCAATAGTAAAAATTTCATCCGGGAGTTCAGGGAGTTTTTCGCCAAACATCCCTACGGTAGTGTGACCGACTGGCTGGAGTCTATAGGGGCGAAAGACCGCCAAAGCGGCAATATTTCTGCGGAAGAGTGTAAAGAAATGATCGAAACGCTTAGCCTGAAAGCTATGGAAGGCGCCTATAAGATCCAGATTGTATGGCGGCCCGAATATTTAGGCAAAGAAGGCAACATCTTACTAAAACTAATTGAAGAGCCTCCTTCCAATACGGTATTTTTACTGGTAGCAGAACAAACAGATTCCGTGCTGGAAACCATATTATCCCGGACACAACTGGTACGCCTGCAACCTATGGCCAACGAAGCGATCCGCGAGATCCTGCAAAACATTTATAACATCCCGGAGCAGGAAGCTGCCCGCGCCGCGGTACTGTCTGAAGGCAATGTGGCCCACGCCTTAACCTTACTCCAGGAGAACGAAAGCGACTGGCTGCAGCTGATCAAAGACTGGTTTAACGGGGTATTTACCTACAACGGCAACCTCATAGGGAAGTGGGTAGACCAGGTCAGCAAATTACCCACCGTACAGCTCAAAAACTTCCTGATGTATGCCCAGCAATTACTGGGACATACTTTAAGGATGGGCCTGATACCGGGCTACCAGCCTGCGTTATCTGCTGCGGATGCGCAATTTGTACAAAGACTCGCAGCCCGTCAGTTCAACTACCAGACCATTAATGAAATGGATAGCCTGATCGGCTCGGCAGTATACCATATAGAGCGGAATGCAAGTGCCAAAGTCGTATTGTTACACCTTTCGGTAGCGATGCAATATGCCTTGAAAGGGGCAAAACTCAGCGCTTAAAATTTGTCCTGCAACAAGGCGCATAGCTGCTCCAGGTAAGCCGCATCCTCATCGGTAAACCCGTTCAGCTCATCGCTGTCAATATCCAGGACGGCCTTCACCTGCCCAGCGGTATCCAAACAAGGAACCACAACTTCAGAGTTAGACAAGGCGCTACAGGCGATATGTCCCGGGAAAGCGTGCACATCCGGCACCACTATAGAACGCGCTTCTGCCCAGGCGGTACCACAAACCCCTTTTCCAAAAGGAATGCGTGTACAGGCCAGCGGGCCCTGGAAAGGCCCTAATACTAAGGAATTCGCGGCTTGATCCACCAGGTAAAACCCGGTCCATAACCAGCCGAATTGCTGGTTTAATACTGCCGTAAGATTGGCCATTACGGCAATGAGATTATTTTCATGGGCACAGATCTGGGTCGCCTGGGCCAGAACGTGCTGGTATTGAGCCGCCTTATCTCCTGTAAATCTTGTAAAGTTTTCCATATTTTGTATAAATCGCAATCCTGTTAAAAGAATTACCTTTGCAGTGTAAAGTAAAACCATTTTTAGATAATGTCCCAGACTCCCGCTCTACTGCCCAGTATTTTGCAAAAAAAATGTCCTAACTGCAGAAAAGGTAAAATGTTCCGGCAAAATACCATCTTTCCCCTCGGAAAAATGCTGGAGATGCCGGATCGTTGTGAACATTGCGGCCAGAAGATGGAAATAGAGCCCGGATTTTACTACGGCACCGGCTATGTGAGCTACGGTCTTTCTATTGCGCTTACCGTGTTCAACCTGATCTGGTTTGCTATCTTCTTTGGTATTCGTTTCAGCGACAACAGTATTTTCTGGTTTATGGGCATCAATGTAGCTATAGTGTTGCTGCTACAACCGGCGATGATGCGCTATGCCCGGGTGATCTATCTCTACATTTTTGTAAAATACGGGTCTTATGAGCACGAAATAAATGCTCCCGCCCCGCAAGTGACCCAGGAGCCACAAGCCGTATAAAGCTAGAAATTAACAAGATCGCGGAACGGCACAAGCTACATTGTCTTACCTTTGCCTACCCTTTGGGGCAATTTTAGTATTATGACCGATTTCGAAAAAATAAGGAGCGATTTCCCAATCCTTTCAGAACATATATATGGTAAACCCCTGGTTTACCTGGACAATGGCGCTACTACCCAAAAGCCGGAAGCGGTAATTAAGGCGATTAAAGAATACTACGAATCGTACAATAGTAATGTGCACCGTGGCGTTCACTTTTTAAGCCAGAAGGCCACCGATGCCGAAGAGGCCGCAAGATCCGGCATACAGCGGTTCATCAATGCAGCGCACAGCAGTGAAATCATTTTCACTAAAGGCACTACGGACGCGATCAACCTGCTGGCTTATTCTTTCTGTAAAAAACATATGCAACCTGGTGATGAAATTATCATCACCGAAATGGAGCATCACTCCAATATCGTGCCCTGGCAAATTGCCTGCGAAGACCGTGGGGGCAGCCTTAAAGTGCTGCCTTTAAAAGCAGACGGCACTTTAGACCTGCCGGTACTGGAAACACTGATCAGTCCGCGTACAAAACTTATAGCCTTCACCTGGGTAAGCAATACCCTGGGCACTGTAAATCCTGTGGCAGATATCATCCGCCTGGCCCATAGCCATAATATCCCTGTAATGATCGACGCAGCACAGGCAATACAGCATATGGCTATAGATGTGCAGGTTTCCGATATCGATTTCCTGGTATTTTCCGGGCATAAGATCTATGCGCCTACAGGGATTGGTGTTTTATATGGCAAGCATGCTTTGTTGTCAGAACTGCCCCCTTACCAGGGAGGTGGCTCGATGATCAAATCTGTGAGCTTTAAAGAGACTACTTATGCCGATCTTCCTTTCCGTTTTGAGGCGGGTACGCCAAATATTGCCGGCATTATAGGCCTGGGTGCTGCCATCAAATACGTTTCGGAAATAGGTATTGAGCACATTGCGGCGCATGAGGCCGAATTGCTGGCTTATGCCGAATCCGCACTGAAGCAAATCGCCGATATACGCATTATAGGCACCGCGCCGCACAAAGCGGCCACGATTTCTTTCCTGGTGGGCGACATTCATCCTTATGATATCGGAGAGTTGCTGGACAAGCAGGGCGTGGCAGTGCGTACGGGCCATCACTGCTGCCAGCCGATTATGGACAGCTATGCGATACCAGGAACCGTAAGGGTTTCGTTCTCTTTCTATAACAACAAGGCGGATGTGGATGTCTTTATCGCCGCGCTGAAAAAAGCAATTAGTATGCTGGCTTAAAAAAACTAAAATTATTTTTTGGAAAAAAGAAAAACCAGATGTACATTTGCATCCCAATTGGCGGGGTAGCTCAGATGGTTAGAGCGCAGGATTCATAACCCTGAGGTCACGGGTTCAACTCCCGTCTCCGCTACTAAAGAGAAGGAATACAACAGTACCCAGGTATTCTGTAACCGGAAATAAAGTATCAAGAAATTGATAGGGAAGTAGCGCAGTCCGGTAGCGCACCTGGTTTGGGACCAGGGGGTCGCAGGTTCGAACCCTGTCTTCCCTACATTTAAGAACAAAGTCATTTCAAGCAATTGGAATGGCTTTTTTTTATGCCCATAAGTGTCCCGCACAATTTGCGCTACCGGCCTGCGCTACTTCCCTGCTCTCCTATCTTCCAGGATTATTTGACAACATTCTAAAGGCACACTTTCTAAGCTATTTGTCATATTAGTTATTTCATTGAATTGAATAAAAATTCAGCTCATTTCCACAGCAGAACCATAACTCACAAAATTCAGAACATAACTAATAAAATAATTTAATATGACAATAGGAAGCCCAAATAATTTTCATATTCAAAAAATCACTTCTCGTATTTGGCTATGGACGGCCAAAACTTCAAACGGATTAGCTCCACTCCATTTACGAATTCTTGTTGATGGAAAAAAGACAGAAATAAGTTTAGGAATTAAAATCTCACCTAAAGACTGGGATGAAAGAAAACAGCTAGTAAAAAGGTCAAACCCTAGCTTTGAATTGTACAATGCACAGATCAGGGAAATTTCAACAAAGTTTGTAAATGCAACTCTACATTTAAAGACATTAGAAACTGATTTTGTGACCGCCTTAATGATTAGGGATATGATGTTTGGCAAAGCCCCAAATAACAAGCCGTTGACTGTAGAAGAACTAATTAAAGACTTTATACAAAGCCTTATTAAAGGTAAACAGCATGAAGAAACCACAATAAACAGGTACAAAACCCAGGCAAATTCCCTACTGCTATTTTTAGAACGTGAAAACAAAAGAAGCTTAAAGCTTGAAAATTTTTCATCTGAATTGATGTATGAATTTCAAGACTTCCTTTTAGCTGAAAAGAAGCTTAAACAGATAACAGCGAATAAATATTTGAAGGGTATAAAAACAATGTTCCTGTATGCAGTAAACCACTCTTACATCGTTAGTGTGCCTTTCAAAGCTTTTAAAGCTAATAGGGAGAAAAAGAAGCCAATTGTATTTTTAAATGAAAGTGAAATTCAAATGCTGGAAAACAAGGTTTTTGAAACACAAAGGCTTAACGAGGTTAAAGACTTCTTCCTACTTCAATGTTATACAGGTATGTCATATTCTGATCTCTGCAGCTTTGTAAAAGAAGATGTAAAGTCAATAGGTGACGAATTGATGATTATAAAAGAGCGCAAAAAAACTAATGTAAGGTTCTTTATTCCGTTTTTACCCAAGACAAAGGCAATAATGGAAAAGTATAATTGGAAGTTGCCTATTAAAAGCAATCAGAAGCTAAATGAGTACCTGAAAGAAATTAAAGAATTATGTGGCATTAGAATAAGCCTAACCTCCCATATCGGACGAAAGTCATTCTTAACTTCTGCAATAACCAAAGGTGTACCTATTGAAACTGTTGCTAAGATGGCAGGTCATACTTCAATCCGAATGACTTTATCTACTTATGCTGAAATTGTAAATGAGAAAATTATAAATGATATTCAAGTATTAAAAAAGTAAAGCTACTTTAGCATGGATTCAACCACTCTTATTTCTTTAGGGGTGGTTTTTTATTTGCAAGAAAGTAAAGATACTTTAGCATAGTATTCGTAGAAATTGAATGTTTAAAAAAGTAAAGAAACATTGTATGATATTATTTATTCCAATACTGTAATGTTTCTTTACTTTTTTTTATTCTATATTAAAACTCTCTTACAATTCCTTTACCTTTTTAAAATTCAAATTTTCCTTTACAATTAATCAATAATAGTTCATAAGTGATTATTAATGAAGCTCTGCTGAATGATTAATCGCCTTATGTTCCAAATGAAACTGAAGAGCATTAGCGATGAAGTTGAATGCAGGAAGCAATAAGAGTGGTATAATTGATTTTAAACTAGCAAATTTTGCCTTTAAAGCTTTTGTTGACGTTGGTTATGTTAATCAATAAAGAAGTGAAATATGAGCAAGTATTAAGCCCTAGTGCAGGCTTTTACAAATTCTTTTCCGAAAGCGGTAATCTTGAATTTGCCTCCACCGACAATTCCAAGAGAAGAGGTTGTTAGCTCACCACTATAAGTGACATTAAAAGTTCTTGTATCTTCAATCTCCTCTTTCAAAAGTCCTAACCGTTCTAGGTTTGCACATATTTCAATTTCTATAGTATCAGGTAATTTGGTTTCCTCCGCTACTGTTAACGCAAAATCATCATTAAAGTATAAACACTCTAAAGCCTGTATTTCGGGCGTTGAAAGTTGCTTTAGAATGTCGGGATAGACGGTTAAATTTAAGCTTACTTCTGGATCAACATAGTTCATCATAAGATCAGCCCAAGTATTCTGCATTTGTTCATCTTCTTCTACACTTATACCTTCCAAATATGAAAATAATGGCTTCATTTCAAGTTTTTTAGGCTTAAACCCTGCTTCCTTTATTTTTTTCGTTAACTTTTCTAGTTGCTTTAATTGTAGTGAAGCTCTCCAATACTTCACTTTATCTGCTATTAATCCACCAAATTCTTGCAGGGGTGATTTTGCAATCTCACTAAAATATTGATTGGCTGCTTTAGCCATTTCTTTAATTGTTTCTGGATCAGTAGGTATTAAATCTTGCATTAGTAATTATTTTAATCAAAGATAAGTTTTGCTTTTCAAATGCCATACAAACCAATTATCAACAATGTGGAATACATAAAAATATTTTTTGCAAGTCTTCCCCATCTTTGTAAATTTGTTAAACAATTCAGGGGGGTACTTCATTATAGGTTGGCTCATTCGCAGCAACCACCTCCTACCACTCCGAAGCACTTCAAAATAATTCTTTTGAAAAAGTGCGACAAAAAATTTTCTAACATATTTAAGTAAAAAGCAGCAGCGTTAACTAACGACCCAACAGGTTAATGTATGTGCTATAAAGATATTTTTAAAAGCTTTTGAAAGTGGGTTTTCTTGGTCGTTACCCCATTTTCATTAGCTTTTTTATTTTATAAAAAATGACCAATGAAATACAAACCATTTATAAAAGCTGGAAGTACACACGACATAAATTCTGTTTATGATTTTATTCAAGCACAAAAAACCGCCACACTTAATGGCAGATCATATGCCGATACTATTACTCAACTGAGAAAATTAGGAAAATCAAACACTGAGTACACTAAGCGAAAAAACAGTCTACCATTGTTTTATACTATGGCCGAATTTAAGAATGGTGATAATGCAACCCGTGAAAATGTAGAATCCTGTTCCGGTTACTTCTTTTTTGATGTTGATGATGTTAGTTCAAAGCCAGAAGAAATGAAACAGGCTATTATCGCATCTGAAATTTCAAAAAATGTTTTAGCAATGTGGACGAGTGCAGGCGGGAAAGGCCTTGGTGGCTTAATTAAGCACAACGCTAAAGACATTTCATTCGACAACCATAATGCAGTATTTGAAGACTTTTATTCAATTTTTAAAGACATTGGGTTGAAACTTGACCAAAAATGCTCAAATCTAAACCGCGGTACTTGTTTAACTTATGATGAAAATATTTACATTAACAATAATGCAGAAGAATTTGAATTTGATTTAGCTGAATTAAGGGCAAGAGTAACGAAAAAAAGCATTATAAACACAAAAAAGGCTGCAGTCATTGAAGGTAAAAACCTTAGCGAACAAATGACTGTTGTAATTAATGCAATAAAAAAATATGATAATAATAAGCTTATTGGCTTTCATAAGAAGTTGGCATTTGAAACGCCTATAGACTTCAAGCCAAATGAACCTATTAAAATTCAAGTAGTGAACGACTATGTAAAAATTTATACTGACAGTACACATAAAATTCCGGTAACACATAGGAGAGCAGCTATGTATAAAATTTGCAATGGATTGCGGTACTTAAACCCTGAACCTGAAAAGCTGGAATTAATTATTATGTTTCTTTGGGATTGGAATTTAAAGAAGTTCTTTGAGCCGAAACCATTAAAGGAATTTGCGATTGAGATTTGTGGAATGCTTGATAAAGAAACTGTAGGTATTACCCAGGCGCTTTGTAAGAAAAGAGTGGTACACTATTCATATTTAGAAAAGCAGGTTATGACTGTCGTTCAAAAAATGGCATTTTCAAACAAAGTGAAAGCGATTATTAATCGTTACCAAATGATAAAGGAACTGGAATTTTTTGCTGACAATGACTTTAAAATAAATCAAGCTGCGTACATAAAGGACAAGGGTATCAGCAAGCCAACTTTTGGCAAATGGAAAAAATTTACTACTCGTGAGATCAACGAGGAATTAAATGATGAATTAATGTACCACAATTCAAGACCTGTAAACCTTGATGAAATTATTGAAGTAAAAATTAGCCCGGATGAGTTAATGAAATTTGTAAAAACTAAAAAAAGTAAACAACAAAAGTCTAATGCAGTTGAAGATCAGATCATTGTATTGTCTGCACTTGAAGACATTATGTCGAATTATAGCAGGAGTATGATAGCGAGAATTAAAATAAGTGAGTGCATTAAATTAGTGAAAACTAATCAATATCAAAAAGGACTTCTTGTTGAAATGTTGCCAGAGGTAGCCACAAATAAACATATTAAAGAGTTATTAAAAGCAGTTTAAAGCCAGGACAAACAATATTCAGAGCAGCTTGCCATATCAGATGTAAAGGACGTGGTGAAGCAATTAAACGAATTCATCCACGAACTGATTCAGGCGAATAATGAAGCTTTAGCTGCATAAAAAAAGAGGTAGCCTTTCGACTACCTCTTTTTTTATGCTTTTGGGTTAAAAGCGGAATAGGTTCATTCCTAGCTTTAAGCCGATGGATGCGTATTTCGGTACTACTTTTTCGCCATACTTCATGCCTTCATCAACAGTATGTTTATTACCAAAGCTATCAAACTTATAGTCCTTTATGGTTGTGTAAACGCTCTGTCCATTCAGGCTTTCAGCAGGACATATTGTACCAGTTAGGCCAACAAAGAAAGACCTGTTTCGCTTATTCATAAAATTATAGGTAATGGATAAATCCGCCAATAAAGGACCAGCAAATTTTTTACCCATGTTCCCATGACCCCATTCAATTGCACCAAACTCAAAACCTGGCCTGTAAAGAGTTCCAGCATACATATTAACTGGAAAAGGAGCATCTCCATTGGTAAAGAATAATTTTCTTATTCCGAAGTCAACACCTATCCAATTTGAGTTTTTCAGGTGTTTAGTGTATCCACCAAATAAGGATAAGGAAAAGTAACCCGTCTCCGTTTGATAGATGCCATTCCAACCTCCTAAAAAGTTATACTTCCCACCTTCATGTAGCTTTATCATCTGTTCACCACTGTATCGGATAATTAATTTATCACTGTAGCGACCATATCCTGCACTTAATCCGACATTAAATTTTGATGACAGTTGCTTTCTATAGCTTAATTCTGCTCCATAAGCTGCCCTGTTAGCAGAACTCATTGCATCATTTTCAAAATCATCATGTTGCACATCAAATTGACTCAACCAGACTCTAGGTAATAGACTTACCTCAATGCTATTTTTTTGTGCAATAGTTGTTGAAAGAACGCACGTACTTATGTAGATTTGAATCACTACAAATTTCACTACTAAATTTTTTGTCATATACTATTTGATTAAGCTTAGTCACATGCTGAAAGATAGTACGTTTTCACATCACTTAGTATTTCATTTGTGAACATACCGAAATCTGCTTCAATATTGTTGAATTTCACTAGAAGACCATAGCCTTTCCTTCCAGTCCACGTACTTCTTACATATCTTGCCGTATTGAACTCAAGCCAGTTGCGAACATTGTATTGTGTAGATAAAGGAACATCAGGATGGACATCGCATGAGTTATCATCTTTATACCCAATAGATCTAACTGCTATCCACAATTTATGTTTTTTCACTTTCCAAACATTGCCAACTTTTTCGAAGTGTTTTACATCAGCAATTCCATTAGTTTGTTTCATCCAAAAGAAAGGAATGTGGCTTGATCTCCAATATTCTATTTTACATTGTAAAACGTGTGTAGAGTTTACGCTGTAATTAACTATTCTCTCTTTCCTGTCGCTTGTACAAACAGCAGTTCCGCCAGCAATATTTACTGTATAATTTTTAGTAGCTACATATGGCCCTGTTAATGATAATTTAGCTTTTACTGTTACAGTATAAGTTCCAGGTGCTTGGTAAACATACATTTTATCAAATGAAATGCCAAAATTACCTTGATTGCCGATTACATTATTTACTGATACCCCGTTGCCAAAATTAATATCATAATACGCAACTACAGGAGAACCACCCGGTTGACCATTAAACCAAGAAGTTACATTAACCAAAGTGAATGATTTAAGAGTCATTTCATTGAAACTACCATAGCAGAAATTACCATATTGGATTACACCGCTGATAGCATATCCACCAATAGGTTCATCATCTAGTGGCTCAAACACTCTATCACTTGTGCTTAAATCAATAATGTGAAGATATCTTGATGTATAGTCTAATGATCTTAATACTTCCAATGGAATGTTTCCATTAGGATAATTAAACTTAATTTCTCTTGCCTGATTTAACAGATGACTATAAATAGTTGCATCTTGTGTTTCAATAAAGATTTCATAGTCATCAGACATTACTTTCTTTACTTTGTCACCAATTTTCACCTCTCCATCTTGGTTTAAGGTACTTTGTTCCGCACTTTTACTGGCAGTATAGTAAGTTGGAGCATCTTCAACCTTTGTCCACCCTGTTAAGTTTTCTGTCATGAATTTTTCATAATACAATGCCCGTAAAGAAGAAAAACCTAAAGATGCTTCAATGCTATCTAATATTATTTCATGAGGGTCGTTTTCTTCACTCTCATAAAGTTTCTCTTGATTGTCAGATAGGTTAGTGGTTACATCATCCAAATATGCAATATAGGCGTAGTAGGCTGCCATGTCTTTAAACACTAACATGCCATTTTCAACATAAGGCATGGAAACATTTGATGTGCCGTTCATAAATCCAAAAGACTTTGATTTGTCAGTTTCGGATGGTTTCTTACACGCAATTGCGAAAAGTAGGCACGATAGTACCAGTAAAGATAATTTTTTCATAAATTTTTAAAAAAAAAGTTAGTCGCAAAGGTAGACCTACAGTTAATTCCTGACAATGGGGGAATTCCCGTATTTTTTTAAAATCGAACATATTCAATTTCTCTATAGTGGAAATTCAATCAGCTACTTAAAAAAGAAATGGCAAACAAACTATACACCGACACAGAAATAAAAGGGAAATTAGAGGTAGAAGGCGAGGTCACCTTTACCGGAGCGGCAAGTAACGGTAAAATTATCCATTCGACTTATCCCAATGCGGCAAGGATTAGAGTTCAGAACGCAGATCAAAGCACAAGTGCGCAGCTACATGAAACAGGGATTTACATATCTGGAAATGGTGCATCACATCACATTGATGATTCACAAGTCTACTATTGGTTTGGCGAAAATGATTGGCAAGGTAAATGGCGATCGTCTATTGTAGGCATTCAATCTGGTAATATCAATATCTATACAACCGGGGGTATTAATATCTACGGAAGTGAAAATTTAAACATTACAGGTTTACAAGGTGGTTTAACTGTCTTTAGTGTTGCTCCTGATAGTTATTGTAGACTTTGGGATAGACAAGATAAATTTCAAGTGTGTACAACTGGCTTTAGCGGCTTTTATTCTAATCTTTCTACAAGTACCTTAACCGCTAATCGTAGGCATGAACTCCCTGATGAGAACGGAATATTAGCTACAAGAGAATGGGTATTGGAAAAAATAAATGAACTTTTAAATATGCAGAGTATTTAAAAATAAAAAATGGAACAACAGACAGAAACAAGAAACTATTTTTTAGAAACAATCACTTTTAGCCTGGCTAAGAAAGATTTGTTCTTTATCGGGCAGACATTATCTACAAAATATGTGAATAGCGATATCGCACCATTCATTAACAACATTAACCGTTCATGTGTTGATGCTACAGACCTTGATATTGATGTGGTGATTACCCTAACGATAGAACAATTGTTTTCAATTATTGACAAGCTAGGCAAAGAGCCGGAATTCTATTACGCACAATTCAATAAAGAAATTAATGATACATTGTCACAGGCAATAAGTGAAATTGAGGATGATGAATTAAAGAATTTCATCATAGACAACCTTAGCATTAGAAGAACAAGCATTGATAATCATAAAACTAACCTTATCAATCAGTACATCAAGACACAAGGTTTATAAAAATAATCTTACAATTTTCTGCAATAAAAAAAATACATGAATATTTAAATATTATACAGCGCAGATTAGAGAAGCAGTTATCTCGCCGTCCTCATTAGTCGGAGAACACAGGTGCAAATCCTGTATCTGCTACAAATTCATTTTGAATTTTTCATTTATAATTATTTGTTTTTTAAGACCCTCTTTTCATTCTTGTTAAGAGGGTTAAATTTTTTCATGATTTTTTATTTCATAGAATATTTAAAGAAAAACAATTTAAAATGAAAAATAAAGTTGAAGAATTACAGTATCAGCGAGAGCTTAAAATTTATGAACAACAAAAGAAAGTTTCAAAATTCTTTAAAGGTGTAGAACCTATTAAACCAATCCCGCCTGCAGAAAAATCAGCAAAAGCAGACAGGGAAGCCGCTGCAAAACTAATTGAAGCTGCTCAGGACTTAAAAATTAATAAAGCGATTAGAATTGCAGAATACCTTGACCGTAAAGGGATAAAATACCAAGTTGATAATGTGAACGGTATTATTAGGGTAAAAAGTTATTTCAGGTATGAAATATTAAAAGGCGTATTTTATTATGCTACAACCCCACGAACTCCCAGGTATTATACAGAAGCCGTCATTTACGACATTATAGACAACATTACAGTAGGGAAAACTGGCGGCAAGAACAAACAGTCATTCAAAACAATTATGACAGAGGAATCAGCTAGAAACTATGCTAACAACTTTTTCAATAAATATCATGAGCGCTATGATTTATTCATTGATGAAGCAACGATATCAAACCACGCTTTGACAGCAACATTTGAAACAAGTGGCATGTGGAAGGTTGATTTTTTCGGGCAGTTTAAAACCTACTACATGGAAGATAAAGACCTACTTGAAGCATTAGAAATAAATATTCAGTAGAACAGATAGCAACCTCAAAAGGGTTGCTTTATTGTTTATGTGAGATAATTTTTCCATCGCTATTTAAAAAATAAAATGCTATGCAAACAAAAGCGGGAAAGGAAAAAAGATCAAATAATTCTAAATGTTGCTAAGTCAAAGGACAAAGAAAAATACAAGAATAATATCATATCAGAATTTTATAAAACGGGAATTATCATAAATAAAATTAAAGGAATTTTCAACAGGCATCGAATCCCTTATGAAGCAAGACTGGAAGAGGACTTAAACCAAATAGTATTTGAAGAATTATGCAAAAAATCAGCACATGAAATAATTGAAATGTACGAAGATGATCCTAGCAGATTAGTCGGCTTATGTGTTAGAATAGCAATTCTAAAAGGGGTAGCTGAAAACGGCAGCAATAATCCCAAAATAAATTTTACCCGTTGGGCTTTATACTATTCAAGGTTAAATCAAAACAACGATGCTCATTCAGAAAGTTATGCTTTAGAATGTTTATTAGATGAAGATACAGACCTAACGGACGATGAAATTGAAGTTAAATTTCTCGCAGATACTTTAGACAACCAACTTTCAGAAGAAGCATTATTAACATTAGAAAAATTCAGGGAAGAATTTAAAAATGATACCAAGCAACGAAAAAAAGCATCACTTCAAAAATATTTTAATAGAAGAACTACTAATAAAAAAGAGTTCGGAAAACTATTAATTGAAACAAATTTTATTATCAACAAAAACATACGAAACAAACCAATGGATAAGCAAACATTATTAATTGAAATTGAAAAAGTATTACCTGTAATCAGAGAGTACCATAAAACTAGAAAAGTCGGTCACCTTACTACAGATGATATCATTGAACTTAAACGCATTTATGACACTTACATTAACCCTGCAAGCCGATTAATGACTTCATGCGCAGGCTGTATCAAGGACGCAATGGATATCATGGAATCATTTTATTCAGCGAATAAGCCTAAAGAAGTTATTAAGCAGGAAGAAGAAAAACCAGCAGAAGAAAAACTAACCTTTGAAGGAGTGATTAATGTAGAAGCTGAAAAAAAAGTTATCCCAAAAAAGAAAACAATTAAAAGAAAGTAATGGCAGATAAAAAACTAAAAGCCAACCTTGAAATAGATGGAAGTTTAATTGTAAAAGCATCACCCAATGGTCAAGGAGATTTTTTGACCATTGGCAATACCGGATTAATTCAAAAAAGAACGCAATTAGAAATAACTCAAGACCTTAATTTACCTACTCCTACAGATGTTGCAAATTGGAATACTTCTTATAGTTGGGGCAACCATGCTGGTCTGTATTCACTTTTAAATCATACACATAATAACCTAAAGACTGTAAATGCAAATCTTTGGAATGACATAAATGATATTTTGTATGGTGATAATTTTGTATTCACGTCTTCTGTATCTTATCAGAAAGCAAATATGTTTCCATCTGCATGGTCTACTAATGCTATTTTATCTATAGGAACTTATGTTGACGAAGGTTTCGCTGGAACACAAATAGGAGTTGCAAGTGCGGAATCATCTTTATACATACGTCATAAAATGTTTGGTACTTGGGGTGGTTGGGCTAAATTTTGGACAAGTGAAAATTTAACACAAGCATCAATAAACAGTTGGAATAATGCTGCTGCATTTGCTTCAAACTTTAATGCAAATAATTTTATCTTAAACCAAATTTCATCTTTTCAAGGTGGAGCTAACTTTTGGATTAGTGGTGGTTATGCAGAATGGATGTTTAAAGCTCCTAAAATGCAGTTTGGAACTCCTGATAGTGGTCAAGCAAGGGATATGCAAATTGAAGGTAACTATGGTGATTATACATTAGATTTTACAAGAATTCAGGGTACAATTGCTTTGCCAATTAAAGTTGGTGGCATTTTAATATCAAATGACTACGGTACAAATCCACCAACAAACGGATTGTTCGTTAAAGGTGCAATAGTCAATCAAGGCATTAATGCTGATAGTATTGTTTATACAGATACAAATAAACAGTTAGTAGGTATTACTGGTGCAGTAGGTCAATTGCTAAGGAGAAGCACAACAGGCTTTGAATTCTTTACACCTGACTATTTAACTCCCGGCTCACTTACTGGCTACGCTACTCAAACATGGGTTAACTCCCAGGGATATTTAAGTTCAGAAACAAGTCAATGGTATAATAACAGTTATGAATTCTCAATTGCAAGCCCTTTAAACTTAGGAAGCAAAGGTATTGACACAAAAGGCGGTTTTGCTTCAAATACACAGGTATTAGCAATGGATAGCATTGTAGCTGATGATGTGCATACCGTTATCAGGCATAATGTAAATGATGATAACATTGAATTAGAAATACCACCTGCAGAAAACTTCATCGATAGGGAAATAGTGATAACGAACAATGTAAGTACATCAAGTTCCACAACTGGTTTGATATTGTTAGTTGGTGATCCTGTAAGGTTAAATTCTACTACCAATATTGAAAGCATTTGTGGCGTTTCTTATGCCCCTTTTGGTGCGCCATTTCCAAATTTTTGGTCTTCAATTACAATTAAGAGCATAAAAGACAACACTACAAACGGTGCTTCATGGTATGCAATAGATAAATCAAGATAAAATTTTTATCGGCTATTTAAAAATAAAAACAATGAAAGATATTTTAAGAGATATGCAGTTTTGGTCAATAATACTGATGTTTATTTTTTTTCTTGCTACGCTTGTGACCATTTTTGTATTTTACCTTGTTGCCCAAACCTTAACAGTAGTAGTAACAGGTTTTGCATTCTTGTTTCTATTTTTATTTTTCGGAATACTTGCACAAGCATACGCTTAACAAATAAACAATACACACAAAGGCAATCATTAAAAAGGTTGCCTTAATTATTTCAAAAACGAAAAGCCAGCTCTCACTTTTTCCAACAAAATTATTCCCAGGCTATTTAAAAATAAAAATGGAAACACTTTATGAAATAAACAACCTATTAAAACGAAAGACAGAAAGAAAAAAACTTTGGAACGCTTTAGGCTTTAATCCCCCAGCAGTCGAAGAATCTTATTATTATGCTCAAATTTCATGTCTAATAAATAAATTAAGCAAAGATATCAGGGAGATAAAATCGCAGCTCTTTCAACTATACAAACAGCATAAACAAATAAAGAACCAACAACACTTTGCAGATGCTTTTAATGGATTAGATGCAATCGTAAAATTAATAAAAACTTTAAAATAATTAGAATGAATGCAAACGATGAGTGGAACAAATTTATTGAAGACTACATAAAAGAATTAGCAAAAGGCAATCCCTAAAAAGGTTGCCTTAATTATTGAACAAACAAAAATCCAGCTATGATAAAAACATTAAAAAAAATAAAAGAAATACTACAGGCATACATAAGACTACTAACAACAAAATACACAGTAGAAGAACAGAACAAACTAAACATTTGTAAACAATGCCCAAGAAATAAATTCAATATCTGTAAAGAATGTGGATGCTTTATAAATGCAAAAGTAAAATCCCCTCTAGCTAATTGCCCATTAAATAAATGGAATCAGACATTAACTAAAGAGGATATTTTAAATGAATTAAATAATAGGTTCAAGTAACAGCTAAAGACCTACAGACTTCAACCACGCACTAACATCAAAGGACGGACAAGCTTTGACAACACCTTTGAAATCCCTATGACCAAGAACTTTTGCATTGGGAAACTTTGCTTTCATTTCCTTAACTAATTTAATCATAGAAGCAATCTGATGCTCCGTCCTGTTATCAAGTGCATTTCCTTTCTTATCAACTCCCCCGG
>Ga0256787_1000077_pt1 | contig 20578 bp, 22 predicted proteins | sample MC6MC0938MT_FD_189994 | JGI IMG/M metagenome (GOLD analysis project Ga0256787, IMG submission 189994) | Metatranscriptome of enriched soil aggregate microbial communities from Iowa State University, Ames, United States - MC6-MC0938-MT... | ecosystem: Environmental > Terrestrial > Soil >... | reverse complement strand
GTGTAATTATAGGATTAAAAAAAATACGCATTTCTTTGTTAATATTTATAAAAATATTGTATTTTTCCGAACTCAAAATCATTTTTATGAAATCTAGTTGGCTAAAAAAGATAGTAGCAGCTTCTGTTTTGCTGATAGCAAGTATTCCCCAATCCCAGGCTCAATTTGGAGTGGGCATACCTAACTTTTTTAAGAGATTTGAACTCGGCTACTCCTATACTGTTGGCTTTGCCACCTATAGTAGTGTAGAGCGCGTTAAAAACCCGGGTAATGAGACTGTTTATGAAAACAATATCAAAGAGAATGTTCGTTCTAAATTTGGGTACGGCGGTTTAATGGGTTCTTATATCCCGCTTAAGCGTGTAGGTAATAGCCTAATGGCTATCGGGGTAAATTTCCAATACAATGCTTTTTTATGGGATTATACCACACCGGTATTCCAGAACTGGGTAACCAATGAAAATGGAGAGATCACTGGTGCTTATTATTCTAATGACTTTGGCCTCGGATTTTCTTCCATGTCGGTACAGATGGCAGTCCCGGTAAGTCTTGATTTCAAATTCGGCGCAGAAGCCTCTTTACAAAAAGCGGCAAAGTTCACCGGAACAATTGGTGCAGGTGTTTACCCTTCAGCCAACATGACGGTAGATTTTGATAACGGCGGATTTGGTTTTGGCGTATCTCCTTTTGTAAAAGGCGAGATCGGTATTAAAGGTGGTATCCTCTGGAAGCTGCGCGCGCAATACGTTATGGGCCGGATTCCATTCTACACAGATGGCAACTCTATTGGTGGTTTAATGGGCTCTACTAACTCCAGCGAACTGATTGGTAAAGGGGTAGCAAGCGTTTCTTTAGTGTTCATGCCTTTCTCCTGGAACTTCCGGGAAGATGGCTGGTGGAACTGGCACAGATAATTTAAAATTACTTTCTTAATAGGAAAAATGGTTCAGGATTAAAACACCCTGAACCATTTTTATTTGTTTATATATTTTTAAAATAAGCTTCCGTTTTTAATATCCGGGGTCCGGTTGAGGTGGGCATAAGCTTTTGGGGTCGCTTCCCGGCCCCGGGGCGTACGTACCAGGTAACCTTCCTGGATCAGGAAAGGCTCATAAACCTCTTCTATGGTTCCGGACTCTTCCCCTACAGAAGTAGCGATATTATTGATCCCCACGGGCCCGCCCTTAAACTTATCAATCAGGCAGGACAAGATACGGTTGTCCATCTCATCCAGGCCGTTAGCATCCACCTGCAAAGCCTTCAAGCCATGCTCCGTCACCCCCAGGTCAATCACGCCATTACCCAGCACCTGGGCAAAATCGCGCATACGCCTGAGCAGTCCATTGGCAATACGGGGAGTTCCCCTGCTTCGGCCGGCGATTTCATAAGCTGCATCCGAAGTTATTTTCACATTCAGCAAGCCAGCCGACCTGCTGACGATGCCTTCTAAGACATTTCTGGGATAATAGTTCAACCTGGATTTGATCCCGAACCTGGAAAGTAAAGGCGCGGTAAGTAACCCGGACCGCGTCGTTGCGCCTACCAGGGTAAAGGGAGCCAGGTCAATCTGTATCGTACGAGCATTAGGCCCACTATCGATCAGTATATCAATCTTAAAATCCTCCATCGCGGCATAAAGATATTCTTCGACCACCACACTTAACCTATGGATCTCATCAATGAACAGTACATCTCTTTGCCCCAGGTTGGTAAGAATACCGGCCAGGTCACCGGGCTTTTCCAAAACCGGGCCGCTGGTTTCTTTAATATTTACGCCAAGCTCATTCGCCACGATCCGGGAAAGTGTTGTTTTTCCCAAACCCGGAGGGCCATGAAACAGTACATGGTCCAGGGGTTCGCCCCGGAGATTAGCCGCTTTGATAAAGATGCGCAGGTTTTCCACCAAAAGCGGTTGCCCCGAAAACTCTTCGATAGACTGTGGCCTTATCGTGTTTTCGAACTCTTTCTCTTTAGGACCTAAATTATCATTCGGCCTTACGTTTGATGATTCCATATTCTATACAAAGATAAACTATTGCCGGTGTTCTGCTCTACCTGCTACTGCAGAAATACTTAATTTTGAACAAAATTATATAAAGACGATCGTGACGGTTTTAGCAGCAACATTAGCCACCATAACAAATTACTGTGCCTACCAGGAGCGCTGCCACAGCGAAGTGCGGCAAAAACTGCTGGAACTGGGCTGTTATGGCGAAGAACTGGAAGAGGCCATTGGTATTTTAATTGAAGAAAATTTCCTGAACGAGGAACGGTTTGCCATAGCTTTTGCCGGCGGGAAATTCCGGATGCAATCCTGGGGTAAGGTAAAGATCAGGCAGCATTTGAAACAAAAGCAGGTATCGGATTATTGCATCAACAAAGGTCTGAAGAGTATTGAGGAGAAAGACTATTATGAGAAGCTGGTCGCCCTTTTTGAAAAGAAAAGTCAAAGCCTGGCTGCCGAACGCAGCCAATGGCGTAAGCGCCAGAAAATTACCGCTTATCTGCTCCAGAAAGGCTTTGAAAGTGATTTGATACAGCAGGTTTGGAATTCGGATGAAAGTATGTAAATTTGGTTGTTGGACGTATGAGTAAGATGGTAAAAAAGATCACAGAAGGAGTATGTGTTACCGTAGAGGTTTTCTACAGACCTGAGCAAAGCAGCCCTGTAAACAATAGCTATATGTTTGCTTACAGAATTACTATTGATAATTATGCCAATGTTCCGGTACAGCTCCTGCGCAGGAGCTGGTTTATTGTAGACAGTACCCTGGGATTGCGTACGGTAGAAGGCGAAGGCGTTGTAGGACAGACCCCGATCCTGGATGCGAATGAAACTTTTCAATACGTATCCGCAGCCAACCTCCGTTCAGACGCCGGAAAAATGTATGGGGTTTATCTCTTCAGGAATTTATATACAAATAAAGACTTCGAAGTCATCATCCCGGAATTTATGCTGATCACTCCCTTTAAAGCGAATTAAAAGAGGCCTATTCCGAACCAATTTTTAGAACGACATTGCCTGTTTTCCTGCCGGTATCCACATATTCATGCGCTGCTACTATCTCGTCCAAAGTAAAAATTTTGTCCATCACAGGCTTATAATTACCCGCCTCAAACAATTGACGGACTAATAATAGTTGCTCCGTTTTTTCCCGGGCAACGGCAAGTCCTCCCACAGTTACAAACTTTCCATAAGATGCTAATAAAGCAGGACAGTCCCTCTTTGAAATTTTTCCTACCGCATCAAATATGATATCATATTGCTGTCCAGGTTTTGTAAAATTTTCTTTATCATATAGAATGATATGGTCTACAGTAAATGTGCTTAAAGAAGCAGCCCCCCGGGAACTGCAGACCGCGGTAATAACAGCTCCGTAATGAGCCGCTATCTGCAGCGCAGCAAATCCTACCGCCCCGGTAGCTCCATAGATCATTACCCTTGGCCGGTCTAGCTTTTCGATACCGGCAGCCTGTAAAAAATGCAGGGCAGTATGTGCTCCGAAGGGTAAAGCGGCAGCGGCTTCAAAGCTGGCATTTTCTGGCATTTCAACCATTGTAGCCTTTTCAGAAAGACAAAGATATTCCGCATGAGCACCGAAATGAAACCCGGTAAGTCCGAATAGCCGATCACCGGGTTGATACCGGCTCACCTGAGCTCCAACCTGCTCCACTACCCCGGCAAAAGTTACCCCTAAAACACTTCTCCTGGGTTTTGAAAACCCCAGCACCAGGCGCATGAGCAGCTTCATCCAACCCTGAACTTTCAAACCGCGCATACGCACATCAGCAGAGTTGACCGTGCTGGCCATTACCTTGATCAAGATATCCCCGGGCTTTACTCTTGGTTTAGGTAGCTGCTTTACCCGTACCGTTTCGGGCTTGCCATATGCCGTACATAGGGCAGCTTTCATGAAAGATTGTTCCATATTGCTTTCGATTTATAAAGCAATATTATCACAGAATAATTCCCGATCGATTCACTTAAGTTAAGAAATGAAAAGAGGCCCTATTTATGAGCCAGGCGATTTCTCAACCTGCTCAAGGATTGCGGCGTGATGCCTAAATAGGAAGCCAGCTGGTATTGAGGCACCCGTTGTATAAGACCCGGATCTGATTCCAGAAGTTCCAGGTAGCGCTGTTCCGGGTTTTGGATTTTGAAGTGGTTCAAGGCCCGCTGCTTTTTGGCCAGCACCTGTTCCGTCATCATTCTGCACACCCGTTCGAGTTGCGGAAACTGCTCAAAGGCACTTTGCTGCACCATGGCATCCGAGACCAGTAAAATGGCAGGCTCCAGGCAGCTGAGGTAATAAGCAGAAGGCTCCTGTGCCGCTACAGAAATCGGGGAAACGGCTTCATATTCTGTATAAAATTCTGTCGTCTTTTCTGCCCCGTCGATCATGTAGTAAGCCCGCAGGCAACCTTTGATGATAAAATATTCATCACGGGAGCGCTGTCCTTCCTGCAATAATACGGTACCTTTCTCAAAGCTCTATATCGGGGCCATAGCAACCAGCTGCTGTGCTTCTGCGGCAGAGCATATATTATTTTGTGCCAGGTAGTCTAAAAGCAAATCATTCACGGCTGCGCTAATTATTTGATCTTACAAATGTATTCAAAGCATTCCGGAAATAATAATTGCGTTGCGAAAGCCCTAAGCCGTTTTAAAAATTTTAACTGTAACATATTTTGTTACTATTAAAATAGTTTTACTTTTGCTTTGAAATGAACAATACCAGGTTATCTACGGCTTTGCATATATTATCGCTTCTGGCGCATAATGATGGCGACCTGCTCACCTCTGAATGGATCGCAGGAAGTATCGGCGTCAACCCGGTAATTGTGCGCAAAGAGCTATCTGTACTGAAAAAGGCAGGGCTGGTGGAAAGCCTGGCCGGCAAAGAAGGGGGTACCCGCCTGGCTAAAAGCGCCAAAAAAATTAAGCTTGCCGAGGTATACCTGGCCATGAACCAGGCCAGTCTTTTAGGTAAGCAAAACCAGCACCCCAACCCGGCATGCCCCGTAGGTAAAAAGATCAACGATGAATTGACCACCTTATATGCGGAAGCAGAGCAAAAGATGCTTAATTTTTTAGGTAAGAAGACCCTGGCTGAATTCAGTAAAGTATTTTAAATTTTTTTTGACTCAAATTGTAACATATTTTATTACATTTAAAAAATAAACAAAAATGAAAGTAGCAGTAATCGGTGCCACCGGATTTGTAGGCACACAAGTAGTAAATGAACTGGTAAACAGAGGTAATGAAGTAATCGCGATCGCCCGGAATACGGATAAGGTCCCGGCCAATGAAAAAGTACAGGCAAAAGCGGTTGATGTAAGCGACGAAACAGCGCTGGCTGCAGCGATTCAAGGAAGTGATGCGGTAATCAGTACCTATAATGCCGGCTGGACGAATCCGAATATTTACAATGACTTCCTGAGTAACTCAAGGCATATTGAAAAGGCCGTAGCAGCTTCCGGGGTAAAACGTTTTATCACTGTTGGCGGAGCCGGCAGTCTTTATATTGCTGAAGGCTTACAGCTGGTAGACACGCCGGAATTCCCGGCGGACATTAAGCCAGGTGCACTGGCGGCAAGAGACTACCTGAATGAAATAAAGCATAATGAAACTTTAGACTGGACTTTTTTCAGCCCCGCTATTGAAATGCATCCCGGAACGGCAGGCGTAAGAAAAGGTACTTATCGTACGGCCTTAGAAAACCCGGTATTTGACGGTGATGGCAGAAGTGTACTTTCTGTAGAAGATGTAGCTGTGGCCCTGGCAGATGAGCTGGAGCAAAACAAGCACATCAGGCAAAGATTCACCGCAGCTTATTAAAATAGAATAAAGTATAAAAAGAGCAGCCTGAAAATTTTAGTTTTCAGGCTGCCTTCTATTATGGAGGTATTAGTTTTTAATGACCTTAAAGGTATTCGTGTAGGTTTTAATTTTGTCGGTTGTGATCACTTGCAACATATAAGCACCGGCAGCATACGCTTTGAAATCCATTGTGATCAGCGCTGATCCGTTATGGTTCTTTATTTTTTTCAGGTACTGCTCCCTGCCTGATATATCGGTTAACTTAAGGGTTATATCCAGGTTACGGTCCAGGTTAAATTTTATATTCAGCCGGTCGCTTGCCGGGTTAGGATAAATGTTTATTCCTTCTAAAGCAATGTTATTATCATTGATCCCGGTAACCTGCAACATTGGCTGCAGAATACCTTGGGTAACTACTAAACCGCTAGTGCTTACCGTATGGACCAAAACCATTTCTCCTACTGACCATTCATAGGTATTGCCGGACACCGCGGTACTGCCTCCAGCTGCATTTAAGGTAGCCGGGCCAACGGATTGTGCCGTGCCTATATAACTCAGACTGGTCATAAGCAGGGTCGCAAGTACTATTTGTAAGGTTTTCATATCTTAAAATTTATGGGTTACAAATAGGTATTATTTACTGCTTTTCATTTCCGCTCTTAAAGCAGCTATTTCTGCTTTTAATGCCTCAATCTGTGCCTGCTGCTCCTGAATGGCTTTGATGGCAATCACGCTCATACCTGAATAATCCATACCCAATTGATTTTCCACTTGCGGATTTCCTTCATTATTTTTATTTACCGAGATTAATTCAGGAAATAATTTTTGCACATCCTGTGCCAGGAATCCGATAGATTGTACATGTTCCGGGTTATTATTTTTAAATTCATAACGCTTGGCTTCCAATAATTTTAATTTAGGAAGAACGGTTTCGATATCCCGGATGTTTGTCTTCAGTCTTGCATCAGAGCTTGAGGTATAGGCACCGCTAGTCCCGTTGAAATATCCAAGATTTCCTGTTTTACCTATGATCATATCTCCTGAAGAAGAGGCATAAAAACTCCAACCGGTGCTGGCCGTAGTATTCTGGATACGGATACCGTTATCATTAAAAGTTCCGGTAACACCATCTACCTGTAAACGATACCTTGGGAAACGGGTGCCGATACCCACATTCCCGATAGAGTCTACCGTCAACTTAGGGGTAGCGGCTACCGTCAGGTGAACAGAGCCTAAATTATTACCACCGCCGGTACCAAAATCCACATCTTCATTTTTACCGGAGTAGCTACCTATATAACCGCGGTACGTACCCCCTTCATAAAGGCCCCACCAAAGGCTGCTGGAGGTTGTTCCTCTCAGGCCGGTACCACCATCAGAAGTCGCCTCTACCCCTTTTGCGGTCAAAGCAAAAGGAACTGCGTTCAACTGCTGCGTACCCAGATCGGTATAGCTGGTACCCCCGGCCGGGTCGATTTCCACTTTAATTTTTGCCCGGCTTAAAGCGGCAACGGCAGACATGGTGCCGGTAATCGCGGTGCCATCACCGATCTGCAGGCTATACAGGCCATAAGCATTAGTGGTAGCCGCATGGGATTCTGAAAATATGGTCACATCTGCATTGTCTAAAATACTGATGCGGAGCCCGATATTCTGGCTGGCAAGTGGTGCCCCGGAAGCATTCCTGGCGATACCCTGGTAGTTGAAGTTTAATGGTTGTGCAAAGCTGCTGCCAAAGAATAGCAGGCAAAGAGCGATTGTGGATAAAATACTTTTCATGATCTAATTTTTACTTGTTATAGATAAATTTATAATGTAAAATTAGATCGTGGTACGCCACAAACAATCAGGAAAAATACCCTATTTATAATAGAAGTATTTAGGTATGTAAAGGGGGCTTTAGACTTTTTACGAAACCTGCAAATTAGTAATTATATGGAGGTTATGAGGTTGCCGACGCCGGATTAAATTTATTGTAATAATGGCAACTGGTGAAAACCGCATGTTTTTAAAATACGGTAAAAATTTTCATCCGTTACTCCACCATAAATAAGTATAGTGAAGTCATACTTTAGTAATATAAAAACGGATTGTTTTTTTAAATAGAACAGCATTTTCTGATCCTGCATAATGTGTTTTGAACAAAGTAGAAAAATATCATTAAAAGCTATATTTTCCTGCAACTCTTCATATTCAGAATTGACAAATATAATACCATAACTGAAGTTAAGTTCAAGTAATAATGCAATATACTGTCGTTCTCTACTTTTTATTTTTTCCCATTTTTCAAAAGTGTCTACTTCGGCAACACACATCAGGCGTTCCTGACACTCCTCTATACTAAGCCATTTCTCAAAGACAGAAAAGGCAACGGAATATTCAGGATCTTTTTCAAATATCTCTTCTGCTAGTTGTTGTATTGTATTCAATCTCATTTTTATTTTAGCCTTCTTATTTGAGCTACAATAGCGCTACCACCTTTTTCCAGCACAGCATTACCTGCAATAGTACCGGCTTCAGCCGCCTGCGCTACAGGGAATATGGCTTCATGCGCTATCAATGTTTGTCCATCTGTACTGCAAATACTTCCTTTAAAAAAGAGTTGTTCTCCTTTAACCTCCACAAAAGCGCTTACCGGTGTAGCGCAGCCACCCATAAGGGTTTTTAAAAAGTCACGCTCTACTTTTACGGCCATAGCTGTAGCAGCATCATTGAATCCTTTTGTTGCCTGCAAACAATCCTGGTCCTCTGTGCGGCACACTATCATTATCGCTCCCTGTGCCGGTGCCGGCAACATCCAGTCTAAAACTTCGTATTGCTCCGGCAATAAGGCCACACGAGACAATCCGGCTTCTGCAAATACTGCAGCATCCCAATCACTGGCTTCCAGTTTTTGTAAACGCGTCTGCACATTACCCCGCAGATTTTCTATGACACATCCCGGGTAGCGGTTTAACAACAGCGCCTTTCTTCTTACCGATCCTGTACCTATCTTTGAGTAGGCTTCCTGCTTTGTTTTTCCTTTTGGAAATACTAAAATATCTTTAGCGGAGGCTCTTGGTAATACAGCTGCCTGCTCAATGCCTTGCGCCAATTGAGTAGGTACATCTTTCATAGAATGTACCGCGATATCTATTTTATCACTTAACAAGTAAGCATCTAAGGTTTTGGTAAAAATGCCTTCCACGCCCATTGCGTAAAGCGGGGTTACGAGATCCAGGTCACCTTCACTTTTCACGGGTACTAATTCCGTTGCAAAACCATTTTGTTCCAGCAGGTCTTTTACCGTATTGGCTTGCCATAGAGCCAGTTTACTATCCCGTGTTCCTATTCTTATTGTTCTCATTAAAATTCCAAATTAAAAAGTCAAAAGTGGGAAAATGTATCTCTCCCGATTGATGAAGTCTGACTTACTTAAAACCGGTATACACCCAGCCAATCCATGGCGTTCTTTGCCAATAATGCTTCCTGGATTGCCTTATCCTGGATATGGGTTTCAATCAGCTTACCGGGATGATGCTCCCCTAGCGGGAACGGGTAATCACTACCCATACAGATCTTATCGGCACCCATTACCTCAATCACAAAGTCTAGGGCCTGCGCATCGTGTACCAGGGCATCGATCCAGAACTTCCCGATGTATTCTCTTGGTGCTCTGGCATTATCAATAGCACAGAGATCCGGACGCACATCAAATCCATGTTGTATGCGGCCTATCGTTGCCGGGAAGCTACCGCCGCCGTGGGCAAAAGCCACTTTTAAATGCGGAAATTTTTCAAACACGCCCCCAAATATCATAGAGCAAATCGCCCTGGAGGTTTCTGCCGGCATACCTACGAGCCAGGGCAGCCAGTAGCGGTTCATATCCTGTTCACCCATCATTTCCCAGGGGTGTACAAAAATACTCGCGCCCATTTTTTCTGCGGCTTCCCAAAAAGGAAAGAAATAAGGATCGCTCAGGTTTTTACCATTGATATTAGACCCGATTTCTATACCCGGCATTTTTAGCTCTTTGATACAGCGCTCCATTTCTTTGATCGCCAGGTCAATATTTTGTAAAGGCACTGTACCCAGGCCTATAAAACGGGAAGGGTGTTGTGCCACAACAGAGGCAATATGATCATTAAAGAATCTTGATGTTTCTAAACCGTGTTGGGGATTCGCCCAGTAGTTAAACAAAACCGGGATCGTAGACAAAACCTGTACGGTAACTTCTGTATCATCCATTTCTTTCATCCTCGCCCCTGCATCCCAGCAGTTTTGCTCTACTTCCCGGAAGAAGGTATCGCCTTTAATCATTTTGGCGCAACAAGGTTTATGATGCTGCAGGGTGATGAAATCACCGTAACCGAATTTTTCAAACCAATTCGGAATATGCTCCGGCATGATATGGGTATGGATGTCTATTTTCATAATTCAAAAGTCAAAATAAATAAGCCGCTGTTGCTTTGCTCACAAAGACCACAAAGGTACAGAGAACACTGAGATAATTCGAACGAAAAACAATGTTGGTAGCATTTCCGGCGCTTAAATCATCGCAATTTTGCAAGTCCTTTCAAAAGCAACGATTACCAGCCGTTTTCAATCAAAAAATCGCGCCACATTTCCAAAATTTCATGAAAATCTTTTAGGGGCAACACTGCTAAATTACCAGGATAGCCCGGATGATTTAAAAATACAGAAACCTGGCCATCACAAATACTTGCTCCATAAGTGTTCGAAAGCAAACTGTTTTCTCCATCCTCAGCTATTCCACCTTTTAAATACAAGGCTGTTTTTAATAAATAATCATTAGCTGCTCTTGAGGAATCAACATCATCCGGGAAATCAGCCACTGCACTACCATACGCTTGTGGTAACAATGCGCCAAATTTGTCTGTAAATTGAAAAACCAAATTATATTTTTTAAGTAAAGCCAGGTTGATAGTTATTTCATTAGACTGGTTTTCCAATAATTTTACTCCATCATTTTATCTACGATTGCTTTTCTCAGCTCATAGAAAGCCGGGCGTAAAGCACTTTCTCCATCAGTACCGTAATTCACGATTAACACCATTGTTTGTCCTTTAATGGGAAAGTAAAACATATCGGCACTGTAACCCAGGTCTCTGCCCCGATGCCCCCAGGCATATTCAGAAGGGTCTGCTCGCTGGATAAAATCTTTCATTGTACCGGCTCCCAAGAGGCGGTCGGCGCCGGCTTCCAAAGGCATATCAAAGGTCAGCATCTGGTCTAATGAATGCGGGCTAACAAGGGTCTTATCTTCAAATAAAGCCTCAGAAAACTTCAGGAGGTCAAATACATTAGTGTACAAACCCGTGTAACCATTTCCGCTACCGGTATTGTAGCTGGAAACATTAGCAATCGTCCCGTTATTGAACAAATCATAATAACCCTGCGCTACGCCATGGGCGGGTAAAGCATCATGGTAATAATAAAAACTGTGCTGCAGGCCCAAAGGCGCTATGATCTTTTCACGCAATAGTTGTGCATGGGAAACCCCGGTAGCTTTATCAATAACCATACTTAACAGTAAGGTATTGGTATTGCTGTATCCTTCCTCCGTACCCGCTTCGAAAGCTGCAGCTTTACCCCGGACAAATTTTAAAATATCGTACTGGTCCCGGAATGCGGGTGGATCGTTCAAAACAGAAAGGTAAAAGCTATTATCGGTAATCACGTCAAAAATACCGGTAGTATGTTTCAAGAGTTGTCTTACCGTAACTTTATCTGCATTGGCAATATCTTTCAAATCTTTTGCGGGTAAGTATTCCGATATTTTTTTATCCAGATCAATCTTCCCTTCCTCTACCAGCTTGAAAGTAAGCGCACCCATAAATATTTTAGTCAGGCTGGCTACTTTATTGATATGGCAAGGCTGCATTGGGATCTCCTTCGCGATATCGGCCTGACCGGAAGCACCGTGCCAGGTACCTTCCGCATCTTTTACCAGCAATACGATACCTGGTAATCCTTTTTGCGTATACCTGTCAATAATAGCTTGAAAAGCAGGGCCTTTAGTATGCGCTGCTGCCGGTGTATAAGTACATACATCCGTGGGTGTAATACTTTCCTTTTTCTTACAGGAAGACCACAATATCAGGATTAAGGGTACTAATAATCGAAGTTTCATTGCAGTACTATTTAATTATTTTATTGAAATAATATACCACGCCTAACTGCACCGAATTATTGGGCAATACCGGCACATATTTGTTGACGAAGGGTGATTGCACCCAGAATTGATACCCCACAAAACCATCTAAAGGGATTTTACATTTGCGCTGAAAGCTATAGCCAAGATTAAGGGTTAATCCGCCCATAAATTGATGCCTGCCTTTGAAGGCTTGCTTCTGGTAAGCCCCGTTTTTAAATTCAAACACTTGCATCGCCGGTACTGAAAGCAGGTAACCGGCACCTAACCTGGGTTCTGCATACCAATCCGGTGTAAACTTATACCTATAGGCAAGTTCTGTATAGGCCTGGATACCATGCTGTGCATTTTGATGGTAGAAATAGCCCAGTTTTGCGGTTTGAAACAGCCGGTATTTAGTACCGGAGCCATATTGAAAATGCTTTCCTATGGAAATTCCGGGATGCAAAGTAGCACTCCAGATACCTAAAATTCCTTTCCCCGGCATAAAAGTACCATTATTGAACAGCGTAAGTTCATAGCCTCTTTGTTTTACACGGGCAGTTTGTACCTCCGGCTCCAGGCTACGCGCCTGAGTAAACCCGCAAGCCAGTAGAAGCGGTAAGCACAACAGTAATACTTTCATAAAAACAGGTTGAGTACTAAAGTTATTTCTTTTTCCGGCAATTAGAATGAAAAAAGGAAAGATTATGTACCGCTTTAACCAACGGAAACATATAGTAATGGCTTAATCCAGGGCAGTTTAAGGATACTTAGGTTCCAGGGATATTGGTCTAACAAAATATCAATCCCGGAGCCTTCAATCTTAATTGCTATCAAGTCTCCCTCTTTTCTCAAGCTGCCTTGTCTTTGAAAGAAAAAGGTACGTAAACTTTCAACCGAAGTGTTTTTTAAAGCTGGCCAATGGGCAATAAAAGATTGTAAACATTCCAGGATCATCCTGATTGCTTCGTCCGATAAAGGCATTACTATTTGAATGAAAGAAGTAGCCTCTATTCCACAAAGGAATTTTAAAAAGACTTCCGGTTGCGCGGCAACATCTTCATTCCCGAAAACGATATAACGTAAGACGGCAAAAGCTTTTAGCCGGGCATTATCATTGATAAACTGGTCTTCCTTCAATAAGCCCAATTCATTAAACAAGGGAACAAAAAAAGGGTGCAGCATAATAATACCCATACTGGAAGGCGGCGTATTTGCGGTCATAGCTTATACTTTATAAATTTTAATTCCTTGGGACAGAACGAGTAGCTAATCACCGGTCAATTCAGCCTGCTTTACAGTACTTACTTTATAAATAATACCGGGTAGCCCGGGGGCTAAAACAGACTGTCTTAAAGCTATATTTTGTTCCAATGTAAGGTTCGCCAGGTGTATTAGGTAATTTATATGCTGTGCCGGCAGGCTATGACGACTGTTATCGGCGAAATATTGCAGCACACGGTCCAGAGCCCGGAGCCCCTCTTCATAATTACTATTATAAGCAGTAATGACTATATACAAATCCAATGAGTGCATCGTATTTTTATATTCATTACGTACCGGCAAAACCGGCCTTTGTATACCCTCATTTACACTTAACAAACTAATATAAATGCCGTTTGCAGCATCTATGCCTTCTTTTGAAGGTAGCTGGCCCAAATAACAGGGACCCGCTAAATTTGACTGGATATCTTTTAATAGATCAAAAAGCATAATGAGCAAGTTAAGCAACAAATATTATAGCGTATCTACTTCATAAGTTGATTATCGCTAATCCTATTTCCATTTAAAAGTACAAAAAAATGCCTGTCAAAATTTATGACAGGCATTTTATCCATTTATTTCAAGGATTACAAAGTACGTTTTACTTCAACTTCTTCATAACCTTCCAGGACATCTCCTACTCTGATATCATTAAAGTTTTTGATGCTCAGACCACATTCATAACCTGCAGCGACTTCTTTCACATCATCTTTATAACGTTTCAATGAAGACAGCTCACCGGTATGTACCACAATACCTTCACGGATCACATTCAGTTTAGTATTTCTGGAGAACTTACCATCCATAACATAACATCCTGCAATGGTACCTACGCCACTGATCTTGAATACCTCGCGTACTTCGATATTACCCACCACTTTCTTCTCAATCTTAGGCTCCAGCATACCTTCCATCGCCAGTTTGATCTCATCGATCGCATCATAGATGATGGAGTAGTAACGGATCTCAATATTTTCCTGGTCTGCCAGTTTCGCAGCCTGTGAAGACGGGCGTACCTGGAAGCCAAGGATGATCGCATCGGAAGCAGAAGCCAGCAATACATCAGATTCTGTAATCTGACCTACACCTTTGTGTACGATGCTTACGACTACTTCTTCAGTAGACAGTTTTTGTAATGAGTCACTCAATGCTTCAACAGAACCATCGAAGTCACCTTTGATGATCACATTAAGCTCTTTAAAGTTACCTAATGCCAAACGACGACCGATCTCATCCAGCGTAATGTGCTTACGGGTACGGATACCTTGCTCACGCATGATCTGTGCACGACGGTTAGCGACTGTTTTAGCTTCCGATTCATCGGCATATACTTTGAACTTCTCACCCGCTTGTGGTGCACCATTCAAACCTAGTACCTGAACCGGGGTAGATGGTCCCGCTTCTTTCACTCTTTGTCCGCGCTCATTGAACATGGCTTTTACTTTACCAAAGTGCTGACCGGAAACGATCATATCACCCATGCTTAAAGTACCATTTTGAACCAGGACGGTAGAAACGAATCCACGACCTTTATCCAAAGAGGCTTCAATGATAGAACCAGTACCAACTTTCTCAGGATTTGCTTTCAATTCCAGCAATTCTGATTCTAATAATATTTTTTCCAGCAATTCTTCGATACCGATACCTTTCTTAGCAGAAATTTCCTGGCTTTGGAATTTACCACCCCAGTCTTCTACCAGGATGTTCATACCGGCTAATTGCTCCTTAATTTTTTCAGGATTTGCACCATCTTTATCGATCTTATTGATCGCGAATACCATCGGAAGACCTGCTGCCTGGGCATGAGAGATAGCCTCTCTTGTTTGCGGCATGATGGCATCATCTGCTGCCACAACGATTACAGCAACGTCGGCTGCCTTCGCACCACGGGCACGCATCGCCGTAAAGGCTTCGTGACCTGGCGTATCCAGGAAGGTAATATTTTTACCGGAATCTGTAGTAACACGGTAGGCACCAATGTGCTGCGTGATACCCCCGGCCTCACCGGCCACCACACTTGCATTACGGATATAATCCAGCAATGAGGTTTTACCATGGTCAACGTGACCCATGATCGTCACTACCGGAGCCCTTTCTTCGGTATCTTCCATACCATCGTCTTCATCCACTTCCTCATCAGCATCCTGCTGTAAGTTAATGAACTCAACTTCCCGGTCAAACTCGCTTGCTACCAGCTCAATTACCTCTGCATCTAATCTTTGGTTGATAGACACCATGATCCCTAAGCTCATACATTTACTGATTACATCGGTAAACGGAACATCGAGTAAGGTTGCCAGTTCAGAAACCGAGATAAACTCAGTTACCTGCAGGATGCTGCCATCGTGTTCTGCTTCAGCAGCAGCACGTTTTTCGGCCATCTCCTCCCGCTTGCTTTTCCGGTATTTAGCTTTCAGGTTTTTACCTTTACCGGCACCACCGGCCAGTTTGGCCTGTGTTTCCCTGATTTTATCCTGGATCGCTTTTTGATCTACTTCCTGAGGTTGAGCAGGTTGATTATTAAACCTGGTATTACCCCGGTTATTATTATTATTATTATTGTTACGATTATTAGCGCCCGGCCTGTTATCAGGACGGTTGTTGTTACCACCACCTGGTCGGTTCCCGCCAAATCCACCACCCTGGCCTGGACCACGGTTTTGGTTATTGCCCTGTCCCTGATAACCACCCTGGCCCGGACCACGATTTTGATTATTGCCTGGACCACGGTTTTGATTATTATTACCGCCTGGTGTAGTTCCTTCCGGTTTTTTATTATCTACAGGAATGCGTTTGCGTTTGCGTTTCTCCCTGTCACTACCTCTTCCGCCATCATTTACCGGCAATTCGATCTTACCTAAGATTTTAGGGCCGGCGAGTCTCGGTGCATTCATTTCAATATGCTCCGGTTTATTATCTTCCTGTGGTGCCGCAGGTTTTTCAGGCGCCGGAGCCGGGGTTGCCAGTACCGGTTGCTGTTCTGCAGGCTTTTGTGCTTCAACCACTGGAGCCGGAGTTTCTGCTACCGGAGCTTTAGGCTCAGGCGTAACAGGAGGCGTTGTTTCTTTTGGCGCATCTTCCGTTTTCTCTTCTTCTTTCTTTTTTGCAGCGCCTTTTTTCGGTCTTGTAGACATATTAAGCCCGTCTAAATCTATTTTATCCAGGATTTTCGGTCCGGACAATTTAGGGGATTTTGTTTCGATATGTGATGGTGTAGCCGGCTCTTCTTCTACAGGCGCAGCTTTTGCTACCGGTTTTTCTTCAACCGGCGGAGCAGTAGCTTCTACCTTTTCTTCCACTACAGGCGGCTTCACTTCTTCCGGCGCCGGTGCTGGTTTTTCTTCTACAGGAGCAGGCGCAGGTGCTTCTTTTACCTCAACCGGTGGTTGTGGCAATGGTTCCGGCTCTGCTACCGGCTGTTCTTTAGGTTCAGGAATGGTTTCCTCTTCCTTCGTAACCATAGGCTGTTCTGCCTCTTTGGCACCTTTAGGTTTTGCTCCAGATTTTTTATCCTTAGCGCCCAAGTCAAGTTCTTCTTTTGACTTATTCAGATTTTCCAGCAAAGAGCCTTTAGGTAAAGCTATAGCATCGCTTTTACGCTTTGCCGCTTTATCTTTAGCAAACTCGTCCTGTAATGCAAAGTACATATCCTCTGTAAGCTTTGCACTAGGTTTTGCGTCCATCTCAAAGCCCTTTTTGGTTAAGTACTCCACAAGTGTATCCTTACCAATATTAAACTCCTTGGCTGCGGCTAATAGTCTGGGTGTATTTGTTGTTTCTGACATTCTAATATTTGAGTTCAACCGCGTGATTTATAACGCTCTTATATTCTATCTGTATTTAATCATATTGATAATATCAGCACGGTTGAAAACTAATTATATCAATACCTTTTTTTGAACATATTTCAAATGAACAGTTTTCCTGTTCATTAATTTATGACGCCTTAGACTAAGATGCTGATTCATCCTGATCTTCTTCAAATTCTGCTTCCAGAATACGACGTACGTCCTTAACGGTTTCTTCTTCCAGGTCGGTTCTACGGGTTAATTCCTCCACGGAATGTTCTAAGACACTCAATGCAGTATCATAACCTACTTTTTTGAACTCAGCAATAACCCATGATTCAATTTCATCACCAAACTCTTCCAGATCAATGTCAAAGTTAGCGGATTCTTTAACATCACGATAAACATCGATGTTATATCCGGTTAATTGTTGTGCCAATTTAATATTGACCCCTTTACGACCAATAGCAAGAGATACCTGGTCGGTATCCATATACACCTCTGCCTGCTCTTTTTCTGCATTAATATCAATACGGTTCACTTTTGCCGGCGTTAATGCTCTTTGAATCATCAAAGCAACATTTGCCGTATAGTTGATCACATCAATATTTTCATTTTTCAGTTCTCTTACGATACCATGGATACGGCTACCTTTCATACCCACACAGGCCCCTACAGGATCAATTCGGTCATCATAGCTTTCAACAGCTACTTTAGCACGTTCACCGGGCTCACGCACGATCTTCTTAACAGTAATCAATCCATCCTGTATTTCAGGAACTTCAATTTCCAGTAATTTTTCTAAAAACGAAGGGTGGGTCCGGCTTAAAATAATTACCGGGGTATTGGCCCTCATTTCCACTTTCTTTACTACTGCGCGTAATGGTTCGCCTTTTCTGAAAAAGTCGCCAGGGATTTGCTCCGATTTAGGCAATAAAAGTTCGTTACCTTCTTCGTCCAACAGCATCAGCTCTTTTCTCCAGATCTGGTATACCTCACCATTGATGATTTCGCCTACACGCTCTGCATACTTTTGAAGGATCGTATTTTTCTTCAGATCACTTATCCTTGCCGCTAGTGTTTGCTTGGCCGCTAAAATTGCCCTTCTTCCAAAATCCAGTACATCAATTTCTTCGTAAACCTCTTCGCCTACACTATAATCCGGGTCAATTAATACTGCTTCGAATAGCTGGATCTCTGCATTATCATCTTCTTCAAATCCATCTTCTACAACAGTTCTTCTTCTGAAGATCTCAAGGTCACCGGTCTGATCATTTACGATCACGTCAAAATTATCGTCTGAGCCGTATTTTTTCCTTAAAAGGGTTTTAAAAACATCTTCCAGCACTTTCATCAAGGTGGAACGGTCAATGCCTTCGGCTTCTTTAAAATCCTGAAATGATTCTATTAAATTGATACTTGCCATCGTATAATATTATTTGTCAAGCTATAGCTGATTGCTATATTCTTTAATTGATTTAAAAAACGATTTGTACTACGGTCTTGGTTATGGTGTCAAAAGGTATTTCAACCGTTGAAACGCCCTTATTCTTAGGTAGTTTTATTTCTAAAACCACCAGTGCGTCTGAAGCTTCCTTAAGCACACCAAGATGCTTTGTTTCGTCTGCAGTCGTCACTTCCACCGTTCTCCCTATATTCTTTATATACTGACGCAAAAATTTCAAAGGTTCGTCTACACCCGGGCTGGATACTTCCAAAGAGAAGTCTCCCTCGGGGTATATGGCCGCTTCTTCGATCATTTTATACAGCGCCCTGTTTATTTTGGTACAGGCTTCAATATTTACACCCTGATCGCCATCCAAAAAAACTTTTATGTTATTGGTTGGCTTCATTTTTACTTCAACAAGAAAAAGAGAGGAATCTGCTGTCAGTTCGTCTACTTTATCACTTACTAGTTTTAATATATCCATTTTTTCAACAAAATATGGGGGCATCCTGCCCCCAACTCAATGTCCTGATGCAAAGGTAAATAAAAGATTTAACATGACAAAATGGATATTATTGAGTATCTATTAAAACGTATTGTAAAATATTTGTTATCGATACTTGTCCTTTGCTAAATTATCTATCTTTACGGATATTAATCAAAACCTAAAATAGAAAACATGACAATCAAAAAATTAGTTCCCGTGTTATTATTGGCTGGTACCGTGGCCTTTACATCTTGTAAATCATCTGTGCCTGATGCCGAGGTAAAATCTAAAGTAGAGGCAGTAGTAACTCAAGGGGTTACTGTAGATGTAAAAGATGGTGTGGTTACCCTAAATGGTACTGTAAACTCCGATGCGGATAAAGCAGCAGTTGAAGCAGCAGTAAAAGCGCTGGACGCAAAAGAAGGCGTAAAATCTGTAAATAACAATCTTACAGTAGTAGCTCCGGCTCCAGCAACACCGGCACCTGAGATCAATACTGTAGATGCTGACCTGCAGGCTAAAGTAGCAGATGCTACTAAAGATTTTCCTACCGTACAGGCTACTGTAAAAGATGGGATTATCACGGTAACCGGCGAAATTGAAAAAGCTAAAGTTACTAAGCTGAAACAATCTTTAGATAACCTGAAGCCTAAAAAGACAGATATGTCTGCAGTAACCGTAAAATAATTTAAATTCCTAATTTTAAAATAAAAAATCATGTCATTACAAGATAAATATAAAGCCCTTATTGACGCGGCAAATTCAGGGGTTTCCGATTTGCGTATCGGCGAATCTGAAGGCGTATTACATATCCAGGGCACTGCATCTACTGCTGATGTAAAAAACAAGCTTTGGGATATCTATGGTTCTATAGATCCTAATTTCTTAACCGGCGATGTGGTTATGGATGTAGATGTTGCCGGCGCAGTGTCGGGCGGTAAAGTTGAGGTAGTTACGGAGAATAGTAATTTAAACATTCGTAAAGGCCCGGGTACAGACCAACCGATTGTAGGTAAAGCTGCAAAAGGAGAAATCATTACCCTGGTTAGTAAAGCCAACGATCAGTGGTGGCTGGTACGGACCAATGATGGTGAAGAAGGTTATAGCTATGCGCAATACCTGAATCCGGTTGGTTAAAGACAGACAGGAGTGAACTTTTCTCCTGATTAATTGAATAAATATTATTAAATAAGCAGGTCTCCTATGTTTGTTACATCAAATGTAGGAGATTTTTTATTGGACCTATTTAATCATACCCAACCCGCATAGTTAATCCTGCTAAATAATTGCCAGAATATTCCAGGAAATAATTGCTCTATTTTATCTCGTCAGGAAGCAAGTACTGAATATGCCAAAATATTGTTCTACTATAGATAATCAGCCAGATTATGTATGTTTAAAAAGACATAAAAAATAAAGAGCTGACCATATGGCCAGCTCTTTAACTATTTAACTATTGATCAATAATTATTTCGCAACAGTGAATTTGCTTACAGCAGTAACTTCTCCGGTTTGGAATTCAGCTACATAATTACCGTTCGGTAAGCTTGCGATATTAGTAGAGAAAGTTTCTTTACCAATTACCTGGCGACCGAAGTTTTCAGTCTTAACGATTCTACCGGTAACATCTCTGATG
>Ga0256787_1000073_pt1 | contig 20955 bp, 15 predicted proteins | sample MC6MC0938MT_FD_189994 | JGI IMG/M metagenome (GOLD analysis project Ga0256787, IMG submission 189994) | Metatranscriptome of enriched soil aggregate microbial communities from Iowa State University, Ames, United States - MC6-MC0938-MT... | ecosystem: Environmental > Terrestrial > Soil >... | reverse complement strand
CTTTTATAGAAGTGTAAATGAATTTAATACCGGGTGTCTTTTCCAGGATATGCTCCAGCAGGTCTACGATGAAGCGGCCTACAAAAAAGCGGGTACCGATAATACCGATCAGTGTGGTAAAGACAATCAGCATGATGAAGGCAAGCCCGGGGATCTGTTCTGATAAGCTCGGGATCAGGCTGTCGATACTGCTGAATACATAATAGATTACTGCTATAGTTACGCTTACCGGGCCCAGTATGACTAAACCCTGTAAAAACGCTTTCAGCAGGAATTTACCTAAATTTCCTTTTTCTTCTGGCATTGAATGCTATAGATCTAATAAGGATCAAAGATAAGTAAACAAGTAGTATACACCATGCCACATTTTGACTAAATACAGAAAAAAATCCAGGCTCATTAACAGCAAAAGAGGAATAGCTCGCAGAACTATTCCTCTTTTGATTGATTTATTATTGGCGCTTAGCGCATTAAAGTTATGTCACCTTTATACGTCACGATTTCTTTATTGGGTAACTCCGCCACGACAATATACATATATACACCTTGTGGTGCCGGTTGTCCTTTAAAAGTTCCATCCCAGCCTTTTTGCGGATCAATTGTATTGAACATTTCCTGGCCCCAGCGGTTGAATATCTGGAACTTGGTCAGTTTAATAAATTGATTGCCCGGAATTTTGAATACATCATTTTTACCATCGCCATTTGGTGTAAAGGCATTAGGCATGATCGGTTTATGAGGATAAATTACATTAATGTCTATGGACGCAGTGTCTTTACAGCCATATTTATCTGTACCGATTACTTTATAAGTAGTATTCTCCAGTGCTTTTATAGAGTTGTTTTGAATAAACGGATCTACAAACAGGTGACTAGGTTCCCAGGTGTAGAAGATGAAATTACCGGCAACTTTGAAATCAATGGTTTCATCATAATTATACGTGGTTCCGGATTGTGGTAAAACAGTTGTGAATTTTTCAGGTAATACAGCCGTAAGATTTAAGTTTTTCTCACTGTAGCAACCTGCAACAGGGGTAGTTACCCTCAGGGTATAATTGTATACTCCCGGAGGTCCATAAAAGAAATTCGTACCCAGGTTATCGGCTCTCAGGCCTGTAGCGGGTGTCCATTTATAATTATAGATTAAAGAATCAGGGCTCACCATAACCGATATAGGCACAGAGTCAGCCAGGCAGATGGTGGTATCCGTCGGCATCTGGATGATCGGGATTTGCTCTACTGTTGCCAGGTACCTGCGGTATGCCGGCGGACACGTTGCCGGGGCATTGGGTTGTGTTACTTTAAGGGTAAATATCCTGGTAGTAAGCATATTGGGGGTTATCGTCAGGCTACCGTTATTGTAAGCAACAGGGTCCCAGCTGAAATCACAGCCCGGTGCCGTCTCTCCTTGTATCGTAATAGTGGTGTTAGGGCAGACGGTAATTGGAGGAGTAGGTATATCAATATAAAGAGAATCATAAATGTATACGGTATCTCTTTGGATGATAGGAATGATAGAAGCACCTACCAGCACGGAGTCAGGGTGTTTAATACCAATAACTACATATTTCTCTCCTGAGTAGGGACCTAAAAGACCTTTCACCTGCAGGCTGGCGGTAGACTGGCCGGGAGGAACCGGTAAAGTGTTAGGAATAGCTTCGTAATGTACACCCGGAATGGCGGTACCGCCGATGTCTAAATGGAATGTAAAAGGTAACATGGTATCACAGTCCGTTCTTTTGTACTTGATTTCTGCAGGCGTACAACCTCTTACCGTGTGCAATTTATCCGTATTAGCTCCTAAGCCAGAGGTTGGTAAAGTCGCCACAGCAGTACTGGTCAAGCTACCTGCTTTGAAGAAAATGCCGGAATCGTAGATGCCATCTGATACGTTGGCAATTGCCAACTTTAAGCGGTAGGTTTCACAAGGCGTTACTATAGCCTCTGCTGTCAATACTGTTGTAAAGCCATCAAATACAACCGTTTGGCCGCCAGTATTATCGACATAGTATTGTGCATATGGTGCGCTTGGATCTATATCCGTACAATTGGAGAGTGTACCGAAAATACCCGGGCCATTGGCTATGGTATTAATCATGATCGGCGTATTAGTTCCCGGAACTAATGCCACATTTCTCTTTGTAGGCATGGGGGTATTGCTTACTATACCAGGACCGGAAATTAATAAGGCAAATACGTCATTTACGAGTCCGCAGGCATATTCAGGGTATTCTTCCGAACCGAATACATAATTAAATCTAACCGTATCGCCTTTAGGAATAAAATCAAATTCCAGGACACAGGCATCGTTGGTGCTGGCCATACCAAAACTGCCGGATATAGCATTTAGATCTGCGTCTCCGGGAGTATTAAGGATATCGGTCATTTGTAAGTTGGCCGGGGAGCCGATCCCGTTCACACCTGGAGCATTATCAATTCTTCCGGTACAAAGAACAATACCGCTATCAATACCCAGATTGCTCGGACCTGCAAATTTTCCGCTTCCGTTTGTATTACAGATAAGCGTTGCATTAGAGGTTGAAACTCCCGGGCCTACCAGGATGTCGACTAATTGCTGTGCTGAAAGATTGGGCGTACCCACCAGCTGTGCTTTAGCCTGACTGGAAAAAAGTAGCAAACAAAAGCTTGCTAGCAAGGATTTTTGTAAAAATTTGAACTTCATGGCGATTGTGTTACTAGAATGTTGGTGAAAATGTATTATCAAATTTAAGTTAATTTTTTATTTATCACAATTTTTTATTGATTAATGGTATTTCTATTGGCATTTTATCTGTTTTTAACTCATAATGATTCATTTAATAGCGATTTTGACCGATTTTTTGTTTTGTTAATCTTTTGTTTAGGCTGATCCAGTCCTTGATTTTTTTTGCTTGAAGATAAATGTTAATATGATGATATAGCAAAAAGCGACCCAGGAATGGGTCGCTTTACCTTAAACATAAATATGCACTTCATATGGCTATGCAAGGCCAGGTGCATCAAAACAAAAAAATTATTGCCAGCCGCCGCCGAGTCCTTTGTAGATATTGACTACAGAACCCATACGTGCTTTCTGTGTTTCTATTAATTCCATTTTTGCTTCCAGGGCATCTCTTTGAGTCATCAACACTTCCAGGTAATCCGCTTTGGCATAGCGAAAGAGGTCATTTGATATAGAGATCGACTGGTTAAGCGCTTCTACCTGTTTTACTTTCAACTTATAGTTACCATTTAAGTTTTCAATGTTCGACATCTGGTTGGCCACTTCCAGATAGGCACTGATCACGGTTTTCTCATATTCATACAAAGCCTGCAATTGCCGCGCATTCGCCATATTGAACTCCGCTTTTATAGCACTCCTGTTAATAATAGGGCCTACCAGATCACCGACTAATGAATAAGCCATAGACTCGGGAATCTTTGCCAGGTAGCCGGGCTTGAAAGCCTGTAGACCAATAAAGGAGGAGATCTCAAGGGTCGGGTAGAATTCTGCCCGCGCAGATTTTACATCCAGTTTAGCTGCTTCCAGCTCCAGTTCCGCCTGCCGGATATCCGGCCGGTTTTGCATCAACTGGGAAGGAATACCGGTAGCAATCATTCTCGGTACATCATTAAGGTAGGTCGGGCTGCTGCGTAGAATGGGTTGCGGGAAGCGACTCAACAGCATATTGATCCGGTTCTCTGTCTCTGTAATATCCTGGCGGATCTCATATTGCATACTTTCCGTTTTGTAGACCTCCGCCTGGAATTTTTGTACCGCTAATTCTGTCGTCCGGGTAGCTTCTTTCTGAACTTTTACAATCTCCAGGGCATCTTTTTGTAACTTTATATTTTGCGTAACGATCTCCAGCTGGTTGTCTAAAGCCATTAACTCATAGTAATTGTCGGCGATTTCGGCAATCAGGTTAGTGATCAGGAAGTTCCGGCCTTCAACGCTACCCAGGTAACGTTTTGCAGCAGCTTCCTTAGCGTTCCTGAGCTTCTTCCAGATGTCTACTTCCCAGGTTACAAATGCCCCGATATTAAAATCGGTCATGGGATCAGGCATGGCTTTTCCCGGCTCGATCTCTGTAGTCGCGTCACCGGCACCGGCGCTCGTGTAGCGGCCGGGCTTGTCTACACCCAGACCACCTCTTACACCACCTACAGGTAGTATCTTACCTTTTTTTAATCTTACTTCATTTTGCGCGATCTCGATCTCTTTTAAAGTGATCATTAGCTCCCTGTTGTTTTGAAGGGCCGTATCAATCAGGTTTTGCAGGTAAGGATCGCTGAAGTAATCACGCCATTTGATAGCAGCAATATTATTACTGTCCGTGCTGTTTTTATATTTTGAAGGAACGCTCACGGTAGGGTTTACTGTAGTCAAAGCTGGTATTTTACAGCTGCTCAGGTACAGGGTGCCCAGTAGCGAAAGGCCGATGAGATATTTTGAACTAAACATATTTTTCTGGATTATCTAATTCTTCTGTAATAGGGTTTTCTGTTTCGTGTTTGGCCAATTTGTTGCGGAAGGCAAAGGTTCCGAATACAAAGTACAGGCCCGGTATAATGACGACTCCGAATAGCGTACCGAATAGCATACCGCCTAAGGCTGCAGTACCAATGGTCCTGTTACCCAGTGCGCCCGGTCCGGTAGCCACTGCAAGCGGTAGTAAGCCGGCAATGAATGCGAAGGAGGTCATCAGGATCGGGCGGAACCTGGCTTTAGCGCCTTCAATAGCTGATTTGTACACCGAGGCTCCTTCGGAATGTCGCTGTATGGCGAACTCTACGATCAGTACGGCATTTTTACCCAGCAAACCGATCAGCATTACCAATGCAATCTGCGCGTAGATATTGTTTTCCATACCTAAAAGTTTCAGCAGGAAGAATGCACCGAATAGACCTGCGGGTAAGGACAAAAGTACCGGGAATGGTAAAATGAAGCTTTCATACTGGGCTGCCAATACCAGGTAAACGAATCCTAAACAGATCAGGAAAATGTAAATGGCTTCATTGCCTCTTGAGGTTTCATCCTTGGAAATACCCGCCCAGTCAATACCATAACCTCTCGGTAAGCTTTTGGCGGCTACTTCACTGATCACTTTAATGGCCTCTCCACTACTGAATCCCTGGTTGGGCGCACCGCTGATCTGGGAAGAAAAATACATATTATGTCTCGTGATTTCAGACAGGCCATATACTTTGTCCATAGTCATGAAAGCGGAAAATGGTACCATTTCTCCCTGGTCATTTTTTACATACAGTTTCAGAATGTCTTCCGGTAAAGCCCTGTATTGCGGCAAGGATTGTACGATTACCTTATACTGGCGGCCAAATTTGATAAAACTGGTTTCGTAGTTACTACCGATCAATGTAGATAGGGTAGACATGGCATTGTCAATACTTACGCCTTTCTGTTGCGCAATATCATTATTTACATTGAGCATATATTGCGGGAAACTCGCACTATAAAAGGAAAATACGGAGGCCAGCTCTTTTCTTTTTTTAAGTTCGGCCACAAAGTTGTTATTGACCTCTTCAAATTTTTTATAGTCACCGGAACCGGTTTTGTCGAGCAGGCGTAATTCAAAACCACCTGCAGCACCATAGCCGGGAACGGCTGGAGGCTGGAAGAATTCAATTACGGCGCCCGGAATACTTTTGGATTCTTTTTCCAGTTCTTCAATGATTTCCTGCGCGGATTGTTTGCGTTCGCTCCAATCTTTAAGATTGATCAGGCAGGTACCTGAGTTGGCACCGGTACCTTCTGTGAGGATTTCATAACCGGCAAGTGAGGACACAGATTGCACGCCCTCTACATGTTCGGCTAATTGCTGCAATTTTTCAGAAGCTTCATTAGTACGTTCCAAGGTAGATCCGGGAGGCGTTTGCACAATCCCGTAGATCATACCCTGGTCTTCATTTGGAATGAAGCCGCTTGGCACAGTGGCACTAAAGGCCCAGGTACCAATACAGAAAGCGATCAGTAAACCGAAGGTGATGATTCTGCGGTTGACAATTCTTTTTAGAATGCGCTCATAACGATCATTCAATAAATTAAAACGCCTGTTGAAACCATCCAGGAAACGGTTGATGGGGCTTTTTTTGCGCTCTTTACCACTATGTGGTTTTAAGATGATCGCACAAAGTGCTGGTGTTAAGGTCAGGGCTACAACACCAGACAAAATGATACTTGTCGCCATGGTAATAGAGAACTGGCGATAGAAAATACCTACCGGTCCGGACATGAACGCTACCGGGATAAATACCGAAGCCATCAGGAAGGTGATCGCGATGATAGCGCCGGAAATCTCGCCCATAGCCTTTTTCGTGGCTTCCAGCGGGCCGAGGTGCTCCTCTTCCATCTTGGCATGCACCGCCTCGATTACTACAATCGCATCATCCACTACCACACCAATGGCGAGTACCAGGGCAAATAGCGTAATAAGGTTGAGCGTAATACCGAACATTTGCATGAAAGCAAAAGAACCTATGAGGGATACGGGTACGGCAATAGTCGGGATCAAAGTAGAGCGCCAATCCCCTAAGAAGATGAATACAACGATACCTACCAGGATAAAGGCTTCAACAAGTGTATGTGCTACCTTTTCCATCGAAGCGTCCAGGAAACGGGATACGTCATAACTGATCTCGTAATCAATCCCCTTTGGAAACTCTTTTTCCAACTCTTTCATTTTCGCTTTTACATCAGCGATTACTTTAGTGGCATTACTACCATAAGATTGCTTCAATACAATGGCGGCAGATGATTTATTATTCAGGTTGGAATAAATATCATACATGGAACTACCGAATTCAATCTCCGCTACATCCTTCAGGCGCAAAAGTTCACCATCCGGGTTGGATTTAACTACAATATTTTCATATTCTTCTTTCGTGTTGTACCGGCCGGGATATTTCAATACATACTCGAAAGCCTGGGATTTTTTACCGGAGCTTTCACCGGCTTTTCCCGGAGAGGCTTCAAGACTCTGCTCATTTATGGCTTCCATTACTTCTTCAGTAGAGATCTTGTAGGCCAGCATGCGGTCGGGTTTCAACCAGATACGCATCGCGTATTCCCGGTTACCCAGGATGTCGGCAACACCAACGCCATCAATCCTTTTCAGCTCAGGAAGAATGTTGATATCAGAGTAGTTAAACAGGAATTTCTGGTCCAGGTCTTTTTCTTTACTGTACAGGTTAATGTACATCAGCATGTTCGATTCCACCCTGGAAATTTTCACCCCTTCACGAATCACTAATGGTGGTAACTTATTGGTTACAGAAGCTACGCGGTTCTGCACATTGAGGGAGGCCTGGTTAGGATCTGTTCCCAGGTTGAAAACGATTTGTAAGGAGGCTTCCCCGTCATTACCGGCATCTGCGGTCATGTATTTCATGCCGGGTACGCCGTTTACGGCTCTTTCCAATGGGATCAATACCGCTTTGGTCAGCAGTTCATTATTAGCACCGGGATATTCGGCAGAGATAGTTACTTTAGGCGGAGAGATAGAAGGGAACTGGGTTACGGGAATTGAGCTTAAGCTTAATAGGCCTAAGAATACAATAACCAATGATATTACGATCGAAAGGACGGGCCTTTGAATGAATTTGCTAAACATAAAATCGTCTGAAATGAAGGTGAATGATGCTTATTCTGCTTTAAGCGCCAGTTTGGAGATCGCTTCTTTAGGCTGGATAAAAGTGTATTTGATTTTTTCGTTCTCCTTGATCGTCTGTACTCCTTCCAGGAGTATTTTATCATTGACGGAAAGGTCGCCGGAGATTACATAAAGATTCGGCAATTCAGCAAGCACTTTTATATTTTTTGACACAGCTTTGCCATCGTTGCCAATCACGAATACATACTTTTTATCCTGTACTTCATAAGTTGATTTCTGCGGAATAACAATTGCATTTACCATCGGTGTCGTCATCATAATTTTACCGGTTTCTCCGTTCTTGAGGATCCTGTCTGCATTTGGAAATTTTGCACGGAAAGCGATATTACCGGTCTCCGGGTTGAACTCTCCTTCAACGGTCTCAACAAATCCTTTAGTAGGGAACTCCTGGTTGTTGGCCATCATCAGGCGTACTTCTTTAAATTGGTCATTGTCTTTGTGCAGCATATAGTTCAGGTATTCCGGTTCTGAAACGTTGAAGTACACGAACATTTGGCTATTGTCAGAAAGGCTGGTCAGTAATTCTCCTTCATCGATCAGGCTACCCAGTTTTTTAGGGATGCGGTTCAGTATCCCGTCAAATGGTGCGCGGATATCAGTAAAGGCAAGGTGGGTATTGGCTAGCTTTAATCCTGCACGGGCCTGTTGTAGCTTAGCTTTAGCCACTGCCAGTTCATTTTTGGAAACAATGTTTTTGTCCGCCAGCATTTGGGTGTTTTGTAATTCTACTTCTGCTGCTTTTACTTCTGCTTGTGCTTTATCCGATTCTGCCTCGGTCAGGTTAGGCATTATTTTGAAAAGAAGCTGGCCTTTTTTTACAGCCTGGCCTTCATCTACAAACATTTTTTGCAGGAATCCCTTTTCCTGGGCCCTGATTTCAATGTTTTGGATGGAGCGGATCTGGGCTACATATTCTTTGGTAACAGAGGTGTCCATTGTGATCGGGCTGGTAACTTCATACTTGATGTGTTCTTCTTGTTCAGCTTTATGGGATTTACAGCTGCTGTATGTAAGCAAGGCGATCGCGCTTGCCCACAAAATTGACTTTTGCATAGAATATTAAGTGTGAGAATAATGAATGGGAAATGTCGGGACTGGTGGAATTAATCACCAGCCTGAATATTATTTAAGTTTAAGGGCTTATTGAAACAATAAGCGGCTCTGTTTTGTTTTGTCAGATGCGAAAACAGTCAGGAATACCAAACAGGATCCGGCGGAACCTGGGATTCCGGGAGTCTTTGATATTTTGTAAAAGGGTATTAAATCCTGAATACCTGGTTCAGGATATAGATAGGGGAAGAAGACTTACTGGTCGCTTCTGAGGCAAAATGTGTTGCCTTTTGCTGCTCCTCCGGAAGGAGATTTGCAATCAGGAAATTAAGATAATAGCTTAGCCAGTTAAGATTGATTACAGAGATGTCGACCGGGCTATCTTCGTTTAACTCAAGATCGCCGAGATCATCCATGCCTTCAATAAAGCCTAAATCATAGCTAAGCTCCGCTTTTATGCTACCATGCTGGCCGGAAGGATTTCCTTTAGGTACGCTGAAATGACCGTGTTGTAAGGCATGCGTCTGCACGTGCTGGATGGCTCCAACATTCTTGCAGAAGAAAAGCGATATATACACTATGAAAAATACTATTCTCATTTCGAGCACAAAGGAAGTACTATTTTTGACACCGAGAAAATTTTTTTTACTGATTGACAAAATGTTAAGTTAAAACATAGGTAATTCAGCTGCTTGCCACTAATCTAAGGAAGTTGATCCGGAAGTGTTTTTCTGAGGGCAAACTGCTTTTGTAACACAAATAATCCTGTCTCCGGGTTGTATTTTCGAACAGAAATATGCGCGCAGGTAAAACTTAATTCAATAGTGTTACATAAGGATAGTGCCCGTTCTTGCTGTGCTAAGCTGAGTCCCCGTGCAATGCTTATATGGGCTCTTTGCGAGGTGTTGTTCTTACCTTTAGGCCTGTTGGTGTAGAAGGACCTCATCATGATGCGGAGTTGTTCCTGGCTATTTTCATCCGGTAAAATTACAAATGCACCATTGCTAAAACCCGCTACCCGGTTGAATGTAAGAGGCATGGCCTGTTGTATGTTGGCAAAACTAAGAATATGAGTTTCCCATTGGGATAAGTTGTGATCTGTTGCCTTGAAGGTAGAAAGCGTAATGTGCGCATCTGAATGAAGCCCTTTGTAGGGGCCGATTTGATGGGCTAGATGTTGTTTTAATAAATTTATTTCCTCGATGATATCGGAGGGTGGCAATAAAACAGCAGAGTAGATGTCTGAAAATTTAGTTTCAATGCTCATTAGCTAAAATGACGATTAATGAAGCTTTCTGCATCGTAAATCTCAATCTCAGAAAAATAAAAATCAGATGTATCCTGGGTGATGATGCAGTCACATTTTGAGCGGACGGCCGAGTAATATTCCATGCCATCTTCAAAATCATGGATTGCCTTATTGCCTTTTATCTGTTGGACTATTTTTTCGTCGATCGTTGTTATAGACAGGTGCTCAATCAGCAGTTCCAGTTTTTTTCGGGCAGTCTCTTTACATTTCTTTTCTGCAAAATAAAACGCTATGCCCAGGCATAAAGGAGAAGTAAATACTTTGTATTTTTTATGACCTGCCAGACTTAAAATACGCGAAGTATAGGTAAACAAAGGATATTCTTTGTTCAATACGGAAACAAGAATGTTGGCGTCTACAAAAATATTCATTGTTTAGAAGAATAATAATCTGCTTTTAAATCTTTTCTGCTTTTGGATTTTGTTTGGTATTCAGTAGTACCTTCAGAAACCATATTTACCCAATCGGCAATGGGAATCTCTTCAAGTGATTGATAATTGCCGGAAGTAGTTTGTTTCAATAAAAACTCGACCAATCTTGAAAGGCTTATATTATGCTGCGCTGCATATGCTTTTGCTTGCTCGATTATTGATTGATTAAAGCTCAATGTCACTTTAGCATCCATTATACACTATTTTATACCACAAAAATAATATTTTTATACGTATAATTAAATTTTATTTCCATTCCGACAACAAAAAAGTGATACCGATCAATAACCGATACCACTTTTCATTATTTAGTACTTCACTTTTTACTTTTCACTCACTACTCATCACCTATCACTCTTACATGTTCCTTCTGTACTGTCCGCCCACTTCAAATAAAGCCCTGGTAATTTGTCCTAAAGAGCAATGTTTTACGGTATGCATCAGTTCTTCAAAAATATTACCGTTTTTGATGGCTACTTCCTGTAGTTTACGCAAAGCTTCTTCGCCCGTATCGCTACTACGTTCCCATAAGCTGTGTACATTTTTAATCTGGAATTCTTTCTCTTCTGTAGTCGAACGGATTACCTCAGCCGGAACAACCGTTGGAGAGCCCTTAGAGCTTAGGAAAGTATTCACTCCAATGATCGGGAATTCGCCGGTATGTTTCAGGGTTTCATAATACAAGGATTCTTCCTGTATTTTACCGCGTTGGTACATCGTTTCCATAGCACCCAATACACCGCCACGTTCTGTTATCTTGTCAAATTCAGCATATACAGCCTCTTCAACGAGGTCTGTTAGTTCTTCAATGATGAAAGATCCCTGTAAAGGATTCTCATTTTTTGCAAGACCCAATTCACGGTTAATGATCAGCTGGATCGCCATAGCACGACGCACCGACTCTTCTGTAGGCGTGGTGATCGCTTCATCATAAGCATTTGTATGTAGAGAGTTACAGTTGTCGTAGATCGCGTATAGTGCCTGAAGCGTTGTACGGATATCATTGAAATCAATTTCCTGGGCGTGCAGGGAGCGGCCGGAAGTCTGGATATGGTATTTAAGCATCTGGGAACGTTCGTTACCACCGTACTTCAGCTTCATGGCTTTAGACCAGATTCTTCTGGCTACACGGCCGATCACGGAATATTCCGGGTCAATACCATTAGAGAAGAAGAATGATAAGTTTGGTGCAAATTCATCAATGTGCATACCACGGCTCAGGTAGTACTCTACAAATGTGAAGCCATTTGAGATCGTGAATGCCAGTTGGGAAATCGGGTTGGCTCCTGCTTCTGCAATGTGGTAGCCGGAGATCGAAACGGAATAGAAGTTACGTACGCCTTTGTCGATGAAATACTGTTGTACATCTCCCATTACCCTTAACGAGAATTCGGTAGAGAAAATACAGGTATTTTGTGCCTGGTCTTCTTTCAGGATATCGGCCTGAACGGTTCCACGCACCGCTTTTAAAGTTCTTTCTTTGATCTCGGCATAGACATCAGCGGGTAACACCTGGTCGCCGGTTACTCCTAGTAACATAAGACCTAAGCCATTATTACCCTCTGGTAGTTCGCCCTGTTGGCCTTCTTCCGTTTTTCCGGAACCAACATTGGCTGAGTAATAAGGGCGTGGCATACCTTTCTCTTTATAGATCGCTTCTATTTTAGCATTTACTTCTTCTTCAAGACCATTTTCTTTGATGTACAATTCACATTGCTGATCAATAGCGGCATTCATAAAGAAAGCCGTAATGGTTGGTGCCGGACCATTGATGGTCATCGATACCGATGTTTTAGGATCTGCCAGGTTAAAACCTGAGTATAATTTTTTAGCATCATCCAGGGTAGGGATGGAAACACCGGAGTTGCCGATCTTACCATAGATGTCCGGGCGATGATCCGGGTCCTGGCCATATAAGGTTACCGAGTCAAATGCCGTACTCAGACGTGCGGCCGGTAAGCCTTTAGATACATAGTGGAAACGTTTGTTGGTTCTTTCCGGTCCGCCTTCTCCGGCAAACATACGGGTAGGGTCCTCTCCTTCGCGCTTGAATGGGTAAATACCGGCAGCATAAGGGAATTCTCCCGGGAAGTTTTCCAGTAAAGACCATTTCAAGATTTCGCCCCAGGCCTCGAATTGCGGCACCGCAACTTTGGGCACTTGTGTGTGCGACAAAGATTCTGTATGTGTTTTGATCTTTAAAACTTTATCGCGCACCTTGAATTCAAAGAATTCATTTTGGTAATTTGCTTTCTTGGCATCCCAGGTTTTCAGTAATTCCAGGTTTTTCGGATCAATGTCCAGGCTTACCTTTTGGTACACTTCCTGTAATTCTTTGATCAGGCGATCTTTATCTTCAATGTTGGATTGCTGTAAAGTGTCTATGGTCTTATGGATACCAAAAAGGCGTTGCGCCACATCAGCCTGCTCTTTAGAGCGCTTGTCATAACCCCGGTTATTCTCTGCAATCTCAGATAGGTAGCGGGTTCTTGCCGGCGGAATAATAAAGATTTTTTCACTCAGCTCATCAGAAGCTTTGAAATCAGAATTGAGCTCCGCACCTGTTTTTTCTGCGATCAGGTCCATTAAAGCACGGTACATGGTATTCGTTCCCGGGTCATTGAACTGTGAAGCGATGGTACCATAAACCGGCATATCGTCAATATTTTTATCAAAAAATTTATGGTTGCGCTGGTATTGTTTTTTTACATCACGTAAAGCATCCGCCGCACCGCGTTTGTCAAATTTATTGACGACAACGATATCTGCAAAGTCAAGCATGTCGATCTTCTCCAGCTGCGTGGCGGCACCGTATTCCGGTGTCATGATATACATATTCACATCGCCATAGTCGGTGATCTGTGTATCAGACTGTCCGATACCGGAAGTTTCCAGCACGACCAGGTCATAACCTGCAGCTTTCAGGATGTTAACCGCATCTTCGATATATTTGGAAACGGCCAGGTTGCTTTGACGCGTAGCCATAGAGCGCATATACACTCTATCATTACGGATTGCATTCATGCGAATCCTGTCGCCCAGCAGAGCACCGCCGGTTTTTCTTTTAGAAGGGTCCACCGAAATGATACCGATTGTTTTTTCCGGGAAGTCTAATAAAAACCTTCTCACGATTTCATCTACAGATGATGATTTACCGGAGCCGCCGGTACCTGTAATACCCAACACCGGTGTTTTGCTTTCTTTCGCCATGGCGGCAACTTTCTGAAGCATAGCCTTTGTTTCGGGTAATTCGCTGTAGTTCTCTGCTGCGGAGATCAGTCGGCCAATATCTTTCGGGTTTTTATCGTTAATATGTCCTACTTCACCATTTAATTGATTACCGGTAGGGTAATCAGATTTGGTCATCAGGTCGATGATCATACCTTCCAGGCCCATAGCACGGCCATCATCAGGAGAGTAGATCTTGTCTACACCATAAGCTTCCAGTTCTTTAATTTCATCCGGGAGAATAACGCCACCACCACCGGCAAATATCTTGATATGACCTGCGCCTTTTTCGTGCAATAAGTCATACATATATTTTAAGTATTCTACATGGCCACCCTGGTAGGAGGTCATGGCGATAGCATTGGCATCTTCCTGGATCGCGCAATCTACTACTTCCTGAACTGATCTGTCGTGTCCCAAGTGAATAACTTCGGTACCGTTGGCTTGCATCACCCGACGCATAATATTGATTGAGGCATCATGGCCATCGAATAGTGAAGCGGCAGTTACAATCCTGATCTTGTTTTTAGGTTGATACGACATAGTAATTTTAAATGTTATTGAAGCAAAATTTTGCTCATTTTGCCTGTTCTGAAATGGATGCTTTTACTGAAAAATCAGCCTACAAACTTACGAATTAATGCTCAATTTGAGCAATATGAAGCGGCTCAATGTTATTAATAAGAAAATGTTTGTTAAAATGTATATTCAAATGCCGATTTGCTTTAACTTCGCGCCAATTTAAAAGTTTATTTAATATTTAATTATATATTATGAAAAAAGTAATCTTAGCTATTAGTGCGTTGACAATGACTGTTGTAGCCAATGCGCAAGAGTTTGCATCTTTCAAGCCATACGAAGGAAATGTAACAACTGAAATGGGTTTAACCGGTGGTATTTTTAATTCTGATATTAAACTTGCTGAAGGCGCTCTTTTAAGAGGTCGTTATTTCCTTACTGAAAAGTCAGCGATCCGTGTAGGGTTGAACGTTACTTCAAGCAGTACAAAAGAGAATTTCTGGAAAGATAGCACTAGCATTAAAGGTGTTACTACAGAAAGAACTTCTGATGTTATGATCAACCTTGGTTATGAGCATCACTTTAAAGGTACGAATCGTTTGTCTCCTTATGTAGGTGGTGATGTATTATTAGGTTTTGGTAGTGAAAAAACAAATGCTACTGATAATAATGGTACTTCTTATGCTGCTAATTATAACTCTACCCGCAAAACCAGCAATTTTTCATGGGGTGTTCGCGCGGTTGTAGGTGCTGATTATTACTTCGCTAAAAATGTTTATTTAGGCGTTGAAGCAGGATTAGGATTTATCAACAGTATGGAAGGAAAAACCACGACTACTACACAAATTGGTAATATTTCCGGTAGCACAGAAACTAAATCTCCGGGATCAAGCTTCGATTTTAGTCCAAACATCATTACAGGTGTAAGATTAGGTTTTGTACTTTAATTAATCCTGACTATAAAATAACAAAGCCGGCTTCATCGAAGCCGGCTTTGTTATTTTATAGATCCCTATACTAATTTTTGAAGAACCAGTTGATGTAAATTATTGCCGCCAGGAATACCAGGTGGAGTAATTCAGGTAACCATTTTGGTTTTGCGATAACCCATGATTTACAAATAAACAGGGATGCGGGTACCAGGCACACCAGCCATATATCTGCACCTTGTTTATAAATACCCGTTGTGGAAATGATTGCGAAAATGAAAAAAAGGATATTCACCCACCATATTTTTTTAATCTGGAACAACATACGGCTCATCTGTCTGGATAACAGGATGATTCCGGCCAATGAAAGTACCAGGACTACGGCTAAAGCCATAATATTTTGAGGGCTTAAGCGAAAATCTAAAGTGAAATTGGTTGAGAATAGTTTTGAAATTAAGAATAAGTTATCACTGAGATAGGCAATCCCGGCAAAAAGGTAAAGTGGTGTGATAATACCTAAAAGCGTTACCATCCATTCTGCCGGTTTGTAAGCTCTTAACATTGCTATGGCAAAGGCAATAAATACCAGGAACCAGAAATTAGGAAAATTTAAAAGTACCAGCAGGCCGAATACAAAGCCAATATTAAACAGGATTTTCCGGGTGTTTAGGTCAGAGTAGGTCTGGTAGATAAGATGGATCAGGATTAAGAATAGCCAGTTATTGAACAGTTCTACGCCAGGCTGACTCCATTGAGGCAACAGGCTGGTCACCAGAATATAAGTGTATGCCGGTAAATAGCTTCTTTTATTGAATAAATGATAATTACTAACAATATAGTTAAGGTACAAGCCTTGCAATACTATACAAACAATGGCCAGTAATGAATGGAAATAGGCGCTGGTGCCGAATATGCCATACATCTTTCTTAACAGGATATCCCAAAGCACCTGGTGTTGCTCCATTTGCGGCATACCGGCGCTCATTAGTAAAGGTACTTTTATAATAAGCGCGATTACAAATAATAATATTACGGTATATGGATTCTGGTTCTTAAATAATCTGAGCACTGGCGTATGATTTGACCGTCTTAACGATAATTAATATGCGAATATCGTAAATCTATTTAAAAACTTTTTTTGTCATTTATATTTATCTTTTATTACTAACTTTGCGCGCGATATGCAAATTCAATTATTAAAATCAAAGATTCACCGCGTTACCGTTACGGAAGCGAATCTTAATTATATAGGCAGCATTACCATTGATGAAGATTTAATGGAAGCGGCAAATATTATTGAGAATGAAAAGGTACAGATTGTTAATATTAATAATGGTGAGCGCCTGGAGACTTATGTGATCAAAGGGTTGAGAGGAAGCGGACAGATCTGCCTGAATGGCCCGGCTGCGCGTAAAGTAACCCCCGGCGATATGATCATTATTATTTCTTACTGCTCTATGGAATTTGAAGCAGCTAAGAAATTCGAACCCACTATTATCTTCCCGAAAGAGAATAATACTTTATAAGATAAATTATTAATATTTGTTTTAAAAAATGCAGCATTTAGGGCTGCATTTTTTATTGTCCTTTATAATTGTTGTAACATTGTGTCATGAAGCAGAAAACGGCATTTTTTTGCCAGAATTGTGGTTATGAATCCAGTAAATGGGCCGGTAAATGTCCTAATTGCGGGGAGTGGAATACCTTTGTCGAGGAGATCAGGGAAAAGCCAGCTGCTAAGTCGGATGTAAGCCAGCTTTGGGCGGAAGCGCCCCAGGTGAAAGAAAACAGCAAAGCCCAGGTACTTACAGAAATACAGGCCGGGGATGAAATTCGCTTCAGGCTGCCGGATGAAGAGTTAAATCGGGTATTGGGTGGGGGATTGGTACAAGGTTCAGTAACGCTGGTCGCAGGGGATCCTGGAATTGGAAAGTCCACTTTGTTTTTACAAACGGCATTGTTAGCCAATCAGCTCCGGGTTTTATATGTTTCCGGGGAAGAGAGTGTGCACCAGATCAAGATGAGGGCCGACCGCATTGGTGTGCATGCGCCCCATGTTTTTCTGCTGACGGCAACCAATACACAAACGATCTTCAACGAAATCAAAAAAGTACAACCCAATTGGGTAATTATAGATTCTATCCAGACTTTAGAGTCTCCAATGATAGAAAGTGCTGCAGGTAGCGTGGCGCAGGTGCGTACGGCCGCCGGTGAATTGCAGAAATTCGCCAAACAAACACAGGTGCCGGTAACGATAATAGGGCATATCACTAAAGATGGTGGTATTGCCGGGCCAAAAGTGCTGGAGCATATGGTCGATACTGTACTTCAATTTGAAGGCGACCGGCATTATGCTTACCGGATTCTGCGTACATTGAAAAATCGTTTTGGCTCTACCTCGGAGTTGGGTATTTACGAAATGGTCCAAAATGGTTTGCGCGGGGTGAGTAATCCTTCAGAAATTTTATTGAGTCAGCATGAAGAGCTGCTGAGTGGTATTGCCAAAGCGGTAACGATAGAAGGGATGCGTCCTTTGATGATCGAAACCCAGGCTTTGGTATCGCAAGCCGTTTATGGTACGCCGCAAAGGACTTCTAATGGGTTTGATTTGCGCCGGCTACAATTATTGTTGGCGGTATTGGAAAAACGGGGCGGTTTTCATTTCGGGATGAAGGATGTGTTCCTGAATATCGCGGGAGGTCTGCGCCTGGAAGATCCTTCTATTGACCTGGCAGTAGTCTGTGCTTTGTTGTCTTCTTATGAAGATACACCATTGCCCGATCAGGCCTGTTTTGTAGGTGAAGTAGGTTTGTCGGGAGAGATCAGGGCGGTAAGCCGGATTGATCAGCGTATTGCCGAAGCGCAAAAAATGGGTATGGAAAGAGTGTTTATCCCCAAATCTAATTTAAAAGGCCTGGACCAGAAGACCTATAATATAGAAATCGTTGGGCTGAACAAGGTTTCGGATATCTATCAAATGCTATTCTAATGAACTATTTAATAAGTAATATAAAGGTTAGGATTGCACAGGTGCTGTTTGCCCTTTTACTCCTGGTCCTTCCGGCTGTATCATCCGCTGTTGCCTTAAAAGAATTAAAAGATGGCGATATTATTTTTCAGAACCTGGATTGCGGGCCGATGTGCGATGCTATAGAAGCAGTGACACAAGGCTATGAAAGACTTGATTTTTCGCATATGGGCATGGTTTACCTAAGGAATGATTCTATCCTGGTTATTGAAAGTATCGGGAAAGGGGTTATGCTCACACCGGTTGATCAGTTTCTGAAACGCACTGCAAATTTACATTTGGTAGGACGCTTAAAACCGGCTTATACGCGCTTGATTCCCCAGGCTTTGGGCTATTCCCTTTTGTGTATGGGTATGCCTTATGACGATGATTTCTTGTATGCAAACGGCAAATATTATTGTTCGGAGCTGATTTATGATGCTTTTAAGCACGCAAATGCCGGGAAGCCATTTTTTAAGTTGTTTCCGATGACTTATAAAGAACCAGGGACGGATAATTTCTACCCGGTTTGGGAAAGGCATTTCAGCCAATTAAACCTGCAAATCCCTGAAGGTTTACCCGGTTGTAACCCGGGTGGGATGTCACAGTCGGATAAGATCAGGATTTTGGGATTTTTGAAGTGATAAAGTAAGCAAGATTTAAGTTCAAACAGAACTTAAATCTTGCTTGTATGATCAAATTTAGATTAAGGAACAAACATTAAAAGCCTGCTAATTTTTGTAACTTTGGCACTTAAAATTCCTCAAGCAATTTATTAAGATTTTCTATATTTACACATGCCCAAAGAAAAGACAAGCAAAGAACCTTCAAAAGTCCGAAAGAATACCGTGTCCAAGCCTGAAGATTCCGCCGCCATTGCCCAACGTAAAAAGAATATCCGCCTTAGCATCGGCTTCATCATCACATTGATCGGGGCCGTATGTACGGTTTCGATCATCAGTTACTGCTTCAACTGGAAGCTGGACCAGAATAATCTTATCTCCAATCTATCTTATTTTGAATTCTTATTTGTAGATAAAACCCCGGTAGTGAATTGGGGCGGACGCCTGGGCGCTGCCATTTCCCATTTCCTGGTATATCGTACCGTGGGTATCGTTGCCGTCATCTTTACTTTATGGGTAATGGCCAAAGGGATCAATATGCTCTATGGCAGTACTTATATAAAAACGGCCAAATGGCTGCGCTGGATGGCCCTGGCTTTCCTTTTTGTCAGCCCTCTGCTGGCTTTTGTATTTGCCGACAGTGCCTTTCCTTTCGGCGGGGCTTTGGGCACTTCTGTTGTCGAATGGACTCAGAACTTTGCCGGTAAAATAGGTACCGTACTGGTACTGCTTACGGTAGCGGCAATTTTCGCGTTTATCGTCTTTAACTTAGATATTAAACCGCTTCTGAAAAAAGCAAAAACCATCGCGAAGCAATCCATGGAATCGCCGACTAAGGAAAACGATGAATTGCTGAATGAACCGGAGCCGGAACCTTATATTTTTCAAAATGCCGGTGCTACGCATCCGGATGTGGAAGATGTTCCCGTCTCTCTGACGGATGAATACCAACCAAACACTTTATCCAAAGATTCCATACCTAAAAAAATAGAAGACCCTGCTACGCTGAATGATGTGCTGGGTATGAAGCTGGTGGAAATGGAAGAAGAAAAAGCTTTGGCAGATGACGACGATGATGAAACCGACTTTTTAATTGATGAGCCGGATGAGATTGACCTTGAATTCCCGGATCATGTGATTATATCACCTATCCCGGACCAAACGCCGATCAGCCCGCTGGCCCACGGTGCGCTGCACTTGGAACTGCCGGAACTGGAAGAGGAAGCCGTTGTGCCGCGAGCAAAAACATACGATCCTACAGCCCTTGAAATTATTCAGTCCGGGCCGGAGGAGCCGGTGGCAGACGATTTCGTGATTACCACTGTCACTGAAGAAGCGGTGAGCGCCAATGAGGTTGGAACAGTAACGGGCAATATGGAACCCTATGACCCTTCTCTGGAGCTCAGCCGTTATAAATATCCGACGCTCGACCTGTTGGAGCAATTTGCTCAAAGTGATATCTCATTTGACCGGGAAGAACTGGAACGTAATAAAAACCAGATCATCGCTACGCTCAGAAGTTTTGGTATAGAGATTCAACGTATCTCGGCTACAGTTGGACCGACGGTAACGCTTTATGAAATCGTACCGGCAGAAGGCGTACGTATTTCAAAGATCAGGAACCTGGAAGATGATATTGCCCTGAGCCTTGCAGCACTGGGTATTCGTATGATCGCGCCGATTCCGGGTAAAGGAACCATCGGTATAGAGGTGCCCAATGCTAATAAGCAGATCGTGTCTATGCGGGCCTTACTGGAAAGCGAAAAGTTTGTCCATAGCAAAATGAGCTTGCCGATCGCACTGGGTAAAAAGATCGATAATGAAAACTATATCGTAGACCTGGCTACCATGCCGCACTTATTGATGGCCGGTGCCACTGGACAGGGTAAATCAGTAGGTATTAATGCGATCCTGGTTTCTCTACTGTATAAAAAGCACCCTTCCCAGCTAAAATTTGTAATGGTCGATCCGAAGAAAGTCGAATTGTCTATTTACAAACTGATCGAAAAACATTTCCTGGCGAAACTGCCCAATGAAGAAGAGGCCATTATTACCGATACCAAAAAAGTGATCAATACCCTGAACGCTTTGTGTATCGAGATGGACAACCGCTACGAATTATTGAAAGACGCAGGGGCTAGAAATATTAAAGAATATAATGATAAGTTCATCCGGCGCAAGCTGAACCCT
>Ga0256787_1000060_pt1 | contig 22542 bp, 21 predicted proteins | sample MC6MC0938MT_FD_189994 | JGI IMG/M metagenome (GOLD analysis project Ga0256787, IMG submission 189994) | Metatranscriptome of enriched soil aggregate microbial communities from Iowa State University, Ames, United States - MC6-MC0938-MT... | ecosystem: Environmental > Terrestrial > Soil >... | reverse complement strand
TCAGGGATATCGCGAAAACGGTTAGCGGCGTGGTGGCTACCGAAAAGTGTTATGTGCGTAAAGCAGGTATGAAGTTCCATATAGACCTGCATGCTGTAGTAGACGGAGGCCTGACAGTGACCGAAGGGCACGAGATAGCGCACCAACTAAAAGATACGCTGATGGAGCAGATCCCCGAGATTGGGAATGTGCTGGTCCATATTGAGCCGGCAATATAATCCTTTTACCAGCCCGTAAACCAGATCAATAAAAGGATTAACCATTGTATCCCGATCAGCAACCAAAGCAGTTGTAAAGAAGGTGTTGCCATTTCTTCTATAGTATTCATTACCCGGCTCTTTATCAGCTCTGCGAGGTTAAAAGATTCATCTTGCAGGTCCGCTTCATCCAGGCTGACTTTTTTCAAGGCAAAGCCAACCAGTTTTTTGGTTACTATGTTTTCAGAACTGTGCTTAAGACTATCCAGGGCTTTTAGTTTTTCTACGGACCAGTTGACGCCTGTTCTCAGCGCTTGGGGCTGTAGGTTTTTAAATTGGACCAGTAAGCGGTCCAGTAAAGTATCCAGGTAGCTGAACCCTTTATCTTTCAGCAGCTTACCGGCCACTTTTGCTATAGCGTAACGGGAGCTTAATCCGTATATGATAAACGGGCTAATCACTAAAACCAGGAGTAGTAATGTAGCGCCAACAGGCCTGGCGATGAAAGCGGCTACCATAAACGGAAACTCACTGGCCCTTGCAGAGGCGCCTACACTCACCTCTTTGCCCAGCCTGATTAAGCCGGCAATGAAAACAACGATCGTGGAGAGTGCCCCTAATAAGTTGCTTTTAATAAAAGCGCCGGCAAATACACCGGAAAGCTTAGCAAAATAGGAAATGTTATTTCTTATCGACTCCATAAATGTGGTTTAGATTGAATAGCAAATTAGGCTATAGCCGCGGATATATAAAATTTAATCTAAGTACCCCGATATTATCCTAAACTCCCATCAGAATAAAGCTTAATTATATAACGGGACAAATGCACACTGGTAACAATATAATCAACCCCTATAATACGGCCACATCCTGACTCATTCCAGGAGTTTCCCTAACCTAAAGCATTGGTGATATATAATGCCAATCATGATGAAAACAACGGTTTGTTAATAAGATACAATTTTAAATACAAAGTACTTTGAAATAGAAAGTAAGCAATATATTTGTTGCACTTTAAAATCATGTACGCTTGATAATTGATTACAAATGAATCAACAAACGGATATTTTCTACAATAAATTTTCCTCCTTCTATCCCTTAGTAGACCTTGTACTACGACCACAGAAGAAAACTTTATTTCGTATGATTAATAGCCTGCCCGAAGGACAATTACTTGAAATTGGCGCGGGCAATGGCAGTCATTTTAAATATTATCAGAAACATCAGGTAACTGCAATTGACACTTCGGAGGCCATGTTAGCCATTGCGCGAAAAAACAGCGCAGATAACATCAGGGTTTTAAAAATGAGTGGAGAAGACCTTTCCTTTGCAGCAGCAACATTTGATTATGTAGTATTGTCGCATGTAATTGCGGTAGTGCCCCATCCGGAGCAACTACTCGCTGAAACATTAAGAGTATTGAAGCCCGGCGGCCAATTATTGATCCTGAATCATTTCACGCCCGAGAACTGCTTAAAATATATCGATCGGCTTTTTAGTACGGTTTCAAAAGTGTTCCATTTCAGATCTGTTTTCTATATAGACCAACTAGAGACTATAAAAAAGTACTTAATGGTTAAAGAAGTCCATTTCGGTCCGGGAGCTTATTTTAAATTGTTAATCTACAAGAAGCAATGAAACACAAGTATCTCATCAAATACCTGTTCATTTATGTGGTCCTGCTGGTCAGCTTGTTTATCTACCTATTTTACAGAACGGAGAAGACGGTTGTCACCAGTATGCTCATTCATATGATTTCATTAGAAAATTATGCGGCATTAAAGGCCAATATCCTTAGTGCATTACCCTTAAATGATATCATCATCTATTCTCTTCCCGAAGGCTTATGGATACTGTGCATTACGCTGACTTCAAAATCATATTATATCCGCTTTAAAAACCTACGTATTGATTGTGTATACATACCGCTTATTTTTTGCGTAGGCCTCGAGTTTTTACAGCTCTTTCATATCACTAACGGACGATTCGATCTTATCGATATTGCCTTCTGTATCGTATTCTGGACCTTAGGCATCTTTCTCTTCAACGGACAAACAGAAAAACACAATATTTTCCTCCGGCCTAATGCACAGGCTATTGTTTGCCTGGGGAGTTATTGTATTGTATACCTCGCTCACGTTTTTAAATAGCATTCACAACATTTTATGAACAGGATCAATAAACATCTGAAAAGTTACCGCTACGGTTTAAAAGGGATTTATACCGCATTCAGGGAGGAAAACAATATGCGCTTCCACCTGCTTGCAGCAATTGCTGTTCTTATATTAAACATGGTCCTGGGTATTAATAAGACCGATTGGCTGATCACTTTAATCCTGGTTGGGCTGGCCTGGTCGGCTGAGGTATTTAATACCGCTCTTGAAACTTTAGCAGACCGTGTGACCAAAGAACAGGATCCTTTAATTGCCAAAGTAAAAGATTTAGCCTCCGGCGCGGTACTGATTATGAGTGGCTTTGCGGTTATTTGTGCTTTTATTATTTACCTACCTTATTTCTAATATTAAAAAATTGATTTTTCAACCAAGGTTATTCCCCCCAAATTTCATAACCGAGGTATATTTTCTATCAATATAGATGGAACGATCGTTTATCATGATCGTAAAAATAAATACAATTTATTGTTGTCACACAAAAAAACCGGTCTTCGTAGCTATTAGCATGAAGACCGGGCTTTTATTTTAAACGTGGTATGCGCTACTCGCGGCTCTCCTTATCTATCTTAAACCTAAAGGAGCCGTTAGTAATATGCAGGGGTTTTTCATCGTCGTCGAATTGATTAGGCATATCCAACTCAAATTTTCCTTCTACCCAACCGCCGGCAACTTTAGTAATTTCAAAACTTCCGGCATTAGGAATCCCGGAATGATAAAAATCGTACTCTTTACCCGTCTGCACAGTCAAATATAAATAGGCAGCAGGGCAAGGACCCTCCGTTGGCGTTTCTGTTTGCTCAAAAGGTATTTTACCTACTACAGGATTGGTATGCGGAGTTGTTAAGATCACCATCCGCAGCTCAAAGGCTGACTTAGGGGCATAAACTACCGTAAATACATGTTTATTGCCTGCCCTTTCTTTTTCATTGCCTGGTTCAAACTGGTTGTAGTTAACCAGCTCTGAGGGCTTAAACGATGCTGCTTTACCATTCACTTCAAACTTTAAATACATACCTGTAGGTGCAGGCTTAGTTTGCGCTGAAGCCGCTGTAAATAAAATTGCAGCGATTACCGTAAAGATTAATTTTATCAAATATTTCATGGTCTTATTTTACCTGTTTATAAATTAAGAAATAGCATACCGCTAGTCTTTCATTTCCGTTTCGATCTTAAACCGGAAAGAGCCGTTAGTAATATGCATCACTTCCCCATCATCAATGCCAATCCTTCTGGGCATATTCAGCTCAAACTTTCCTTCTACCCAACCTGCAGCGACTTTGGTAATTTCAAAGTTGCCGGCATTGCCCGCTTCTGATCCAAAGAAATTATATTCCTCTCCAACAACCTTCGTCAGCGTTACATTTACAGCAGGCAAAGAACTTTCCGGAGTTAAGTAGGCCACGTAAGGAAGCTTACCCGCCACCGGATTGGTGTGTGCCGGGGTATGAATCCTGATATCCATATTATAGGTTTGCTTTGTGGATACATAGAATACATGTTGATTGTTGGGTTTTACGCCGTCTTCCCCCGGCTCAAAGCTATTATAGCAGCTCAATTTATCGCTTTTAATACTTATCGTTTTACCGTCCAGGTCGAATTTTAAAAAAGCACCGGTAGTCTGAGCGGATGCTGCGGAATATATAGCTATGAAAAATAAAAGCAGCGTGGCTTTCAGAAAATGTTGCATGATATTATTTTATTTATTTGTGTAAAAAATGAACAGGCAGCATGATGACACTGCCTGCCGGCTTAAATGTTATTTTATTAATACGTTACTTCCTCTGCGATCTCGAAACGAAAAGCGCCATTGGTTAACTGAACTGTTTTGGTGTCGTCGAACATCTCCGGGATCTTTATTTCAAATTTACCTTCAACCCAACCATCAGCCACTTTCGTGATTTCAAAATAACCTATACTGCCTTTTTGGGAACCATAGAAGTCCATCTCCTCCCCAACCGTCCTGGTCAGTGCTATGTATACTGCAGGAATAGGATTATTAGGCTTGTAGGTAGAGGTCACAAAAGGCAGCTTGCCTACCACAGGATTAGTATGCGGTGGGGTATGGATCATAATATCCATCTTATAAGTTTGTTTTGCGGTAACCATTACTAAGAACGCATGCTCATTGTTCGCCTTTTTATCTTTGTCGCCCGCTACAAAATTATTATAGTTGATCAGGTCATCTCCCTCTGCCAGGATCGTTTTCCCACCCAGGTCATACTTGATATAAGCACCATTTTGCGCGGAAGCTGCAGTAAATAAAGTCGCAGCAATAAGGGTCAAGACCACTTTCAATAAATGTTTCATTATATTTTTTTTCAAACTTTTATATTAACTAATAAACAGTAAAATTAAGCGACTGCCTGTCCGCAAGGGCTCTTGTTTAAACAGGTAAAACAGTTGTTTATTTCCGCTCATTCTTTGTTAGCAGTCCTATCATTCTTCCGCTATCTTGAACCGAAAAGTACCATTGGTTAAATGAAGCGCCTTCGTTTTTTCGAATGTTTTGGGGATTTTTATTTCGAACTTGCCTTCTACCCAACCATCTGCTACCCGGGTAATTTCAAAGTACCCTACACTCCCATTATCGGAACCATAGAAGTCCATACTCTTCCCAACAGCTTTGGTCAATCCGACATACACCGCTGGCATAGGACTGCTTGGCTTATAGCTTGCGGATACGTAAGGTAGTTTTCCGGCAACAGGACTGGTGTGCGGTGGGGTATGGATGATGAGATTCAGCTTATACACATGATTGGTCATCGCCTTTACATAAAAAGAATGCTCATTATTCGCCTTTACATCTTTGTCTCCTGCTTCAAAATTATTGTAGCAGCCCAGGTCATCACCGCTTACCGTTATTGTTTTTCCAGCCAGGTCATACTTTAGAAATGCCTCATTTTGTGCGGAAGCGGTGATAAATAAAGCTGCGGCAATAAGGGTAAAGGCTACTTTCAGCAAAGATTTCATTGTATTATTTATTAGTGTGAATTATTGAACAGCAGCTTAAAAGCCTGCTGCTAATCGCTGTTCAGATTTTTTCAAAATGCGCTAAAAAAACGCACGCTTAATCTTACCTTTCCTTCTCTAGTTTAAAGCGGAAACTGCCATTGGTGATAGGAATTACCTGCTCATCGTAATAGGCATGGGAGACTGCTATCTCAAATTTGCCTTCTACCCAACCATTCGCAACTTTTGTGATCTCAAAATAACCCTTACTGTAAGCGCGGGAACTATGAACACTACGTTCTCCCACATCCTTAGTCAGGTAAAAAGAAACTGAAGGAAGCGGATTGTTTGCCTCATATACGAAAGGTACAAATGGTAATTTCCCTACAACCGGGTTTGTATGAGCTGCGGTATAGATGCTTATATCCAGCTTATAGGCTTGCTTATGCTCATCCGTTACAAATAAGACATGATTGTTATACGGGGGTTTGCCATCCTCAGCCGCTTCAAAGCCATTGTAGCTGACGATATCATCTCCTTTCAGTGTTACGGTTTTTCCTTCAATGTCGAACTTCAGGAAAGCTCCTGTCGTTTGTGCCGCAACAGCAGTAAATAGAGTGGCCGCAATAAGCGTCAATACCGCTTTAATTAAATAGTTCATTATTTTTTTATTCTTTGAGTTAACTAATAAACAGGCAACATGATCATGCTGCCTGCTATAAATGCTTTTTCTAATCCGATAAATTAGGAAATGATTATTTCATACCCAGGTCTTCAACGCCGGTTACTTTATCCCCTTCCCAGCACAATTTAAAAGTACGGGTAGTAACCCCGGCCTTTGCTTCCATAGTACAACATTGTCCTTCAACTGCTACCACCTTTGCCTCTTGCATATTATAATTGGCAAAAGTCAGGCTGTTAGACTCGTCCAGGCCGTTCTTTAAGCTATCGCTAAAGAAAGCATTGGCCGCTCTTTGCGCACATCCTTCTGTACCATCCAGCATAGCCATTAAATCATTCATTTTACCCGGGGCCGCAAGCTCCGTTTTAGCCGTCTTTTCTGCCTCAGTAGCTCCGTTGGCTTCGGCTCCGCTGCAGGATGCGATAAAGGTTGCTAAGGTCAATGCTGCTACTGTAAATAAATTTTTCATTTTAAATTGATTTTTAATTGCGTATTTATCGGTAAACGATAATAAATCGTTCCTGTTTTAAGATCAAAGGTGTAGGGGGAAAGCTTATTTAAGGCTCTCGTATGCTGCAATTTGTTGATCCAGGTCATTCAGCTCACTGTTGAATACAGGCTCCATTTTAAAATAACGATTACCCTTCTTGAAGTAAAAATTATAGTACTTTATTGGCCCTCCACCTGAGCCTGTCATTTTATAGACAACACCGAAAGCGCCATTCTTCAGCTGCCGGGTTTCAATCAGCTCAATAAAATCTGCACTTTTAGAGACTGCCTCTTTTAGCATAGCGGTATCTGTGGGATAAGCATTAGCAGCTATTTCGATAACATTAACCCGTGCACTTCCTCCCATATTAAAATCGTACCTGGAGAATTCCGTATCTGTTTCGGTAGGTTTAAAATCTGTAAATTCTGGCGGCGCATCCAGTTTGGGAGATGTGATCGTAAGATCATATTTTTCTAGTTTCGTATCCTCTAAAGGCTTATTGTTACAGGCCTGGAGGAATAATGCGGCAATAATGGTTAATTGTAAAAGGATCTTCTTCATTATTTAATGTTGTTGGGATTTAAATTAACCCCGGGTTATACTAAAAGATTATTTAAATGCGGCAGAGCCTGCTATAATATCCCAGATCTTTTTTGTGTTGGCTTCAGAAAAAACTTCGCCTTCGTTATTGACGATTCCCGAGTACCTGCTGTCATCAATCACGATATAGCTATCTCCTTTATCTTTAATGTAATAAGAAAAATGACTGACAGGCTCGTCCAGGTCTTTCCCACTGGCATCCGTGAAGGTTTTTGTAAAAATATAACCGTTTGCATTTTCAGTCACCATTTTTACTTTGTTCTGTGTATCCTCTGTTCCGGTATCCACTTTTTTGGAATCTGCAATTACTTTTGCCAGATCCTGGCTCATCAAAGCATGTTCCTTGAATTGAATCCTGAGCTCATACTTATTAGGAAATGTCACCAACAGGCCCGGAGTGAGGCTTTCGGTATCTTTTTCTATTTTAGCCTCTTTAGGCAGCTTTACAGAAAATGCCGGGATCTCAAGCTCTTTCACGATACCCGAAACGTCTTTTAATTCCCAATCCGCTTCATTCACTCCTGCTGCAGGAGCAACAGGCTTGTCTTTATTGACAACTTCTTCTTTGGTTTCATTTTTCACTTCACTTCCTGTGCAGGAAATAAGCGTTGCCAGGAGCACCGCCGATACGTAGACTAACTTTTTCATATTACTGATAAAAATGATGATTATAAAATGCTTTTCAGGTAACCTGTAACAGTTTTTCGAGGAATAGAAGTACTATGCCATTACTACTTTTTTCTTTACAAAAAAGCGCATGATACCACCAACAACGCCAAGGAGGCCTGCAAGGATCATAACATATACACCATAGCCTGCTGTAGCACCCACCGTCACCGCATCTCCGGTGGTCGCATCATTATAATATTTTAAACCGAGCATAGTCACCAAAAGAGAAAACAAGATAGCAATAATGGCCGTCCATTTCTTATTCAGCAAGCCCATAATTAAGATGATAGCGCCCATCACAACAAAGAACAAGCCGGGGTTTCCTCTCATTTCTCCTAAAAAACCATTTTGAGAAAGCCCCATTACATTTACCCAGGGCAGCCAGGCAGAGATGATGGAAAGGATACCTGCTACGCTCATTGTTACTCTTGAAATCATGTTAATAAATTTTGATTTGAAATAAATTTGAAGCTGCAAAATAAGCTGCAAGCCCCTATTATTTCAGGCAAATGAAAATCCGTCAACATTTTTTGAAAATTCGTTCCCGCTGCGGGGATGTCCGTTATGATTATAGCGAATTAAGGTAACTGAGAAACTCTTCTTTCTTCCTTACAGAAAGCGGAATGGCTGTTTTATCCTTCATGATGATGCTTCCCGAATCCGTTTTTACATAATGATCAAAATAAAGCATATTGATCAGATGTGACTGATGCGTCCGGAAAAAACCCATAGGCAGCAAAAGGGTTTCGTACTCTTTCAGGGTCGTGGAAACAAGTAGTTTCTGACCGTTCAGCATATAGAAAGTGGTATAATTCTTTTCCGATTCGCAACGGATGATATCCTGTACATTAATAGAATAAACCTTCTCCGAAGTTTTTAAAATAATTTTTTGCAGGTTTCTGGGCCGTTCAATATTGGACAATAGCGTGCTGAACTGCAGTTCCAGCATTTCTTTACTTAAGGTCTCTTTGGCCTTTTTAACCGCTTCTACCAGGTCTGCAGGATCTATAGGTTTCAACAAGAAATCAATCGCGCTGAAGCGAAAAGCTTTGATCGCAAACTCCTGGAAAGCGGTAATAAAGATGACTTTAAAATCAATAGGCTTTAGTTGTTGCAAGAGGTCGAAACCGGTGCCGTCCCCCATCTCCACATCCAGGAATACCAGGTCGGGCAAATACTTCTGGATAGCCGCCACCCCGGATGCCACACTATCAGCTTCCGCAATAATGGCAACATCAGGGCAATACTGCTTTATGACCGCCATATTCTTATGGCGGATATTATCCATGTCGTCTATTATAATTGCTCTAAGCATCTCTTAATGGTTGTAAATGTACGGAATTTCAAAAAAGGTCTTTACGCCTTGTATGAAATTGTTTTCCCCGGTAATATTGAAGGTATGTATCATCACCTCTTTTTTTGCCGTAATACTTTGTAAGCGCTCTTTGGTAATTTGCGTGGATAACGAACGCTGACCTTCCGTTTGCTCCTTTTCTACAAGCCCGGTACCGTTATCGGTCACTTCAAAAAACAGCTGGTCATCCTGCATATAAAAATGAATATGGACAATACCGCCTTCCGTTTTATTCTTCAACCCATGCTTAATGGCATTTTCAATAAACGGTTGCGTCAGCATCGGCGGCAATAAAACAATTTCGGGGTCGATCCCATCGTCCACCGTTACTTTATGTGTGAAATTATTATTGTACAGGAGTTTTTGAATCGTCATGTAGTTATCCAGCATATTCAACTCTTCCTCCAGGCTGATATAATTTTCCCTGGAGTTTTCCAGGATCTGCCGGGTAAGCTTGGAGAACTTGGTTAAGTAATTGATCGCTTCCTCCTGCTTATTACCATAGATCAGGCTCTGTATATTATCCACCGAATTGAAGATAAAATGCGGGTTCATTTGGGTCAATAATAAACGTTGCTTGAGTTCTTCGTTTTTGTTTGCTGTTATGATCGCCTTCTGCCTGAAATATTTGACCACGAATAGAATGATTGCGCCTAGCAAAAGCGCCAATGCGCCAAAGCCATACAACAGCATATTCCTTTTGGCAATCTTCTTTTGATTTTCAAGCGTAATCTGCGCCACTTTTTTTTCCTGCGCTACTTTATTCAATAATTCCTTTTTCTCATATTCATATTCCAGCTGTTGTTCCTTCAGGGTATTTCTTGCTTCCTCAATTTTCGCAGAATCCTTTAGCTCGGTATACAATTCGTAGGCTGCTAATGATTTTTCCGGCCTTCCGGTTGCCTTGTATAATTCGTATAAGGATTTGCTGATATTAGTCATGTGTTTAACGGAGTAATTCCGCTTCGCACTCTTTAAACCCTGGTTATACAATTGCTCTGCCCTGTTATAATTTTTTTGCGATAAATAAACATCTCCCATACGATTCAGGACTTCCGCTTTCGTAAGATCATCGGAAGAAAGACTTAATGCTTCATTGTAAAAACGAATGGCTTGGTCATCCTGCTGCATGGCGTGCATTAACTTGCCATAAGTAGCAAGCGTCATGATATACATAAACTGATCTCCTGACCCTTTAGCCTGCTCCAGTGCTGCTTTGATATAGGTTTCGGCTTCCGGATAGTTTTTCAGAATCAGGTAAACATTCGCGAGATTATTATTGACACTGGACATTTGATTCAGGAAATACGGATCCTGGGCTAATTCTTTTTGTGCCGCATACCAGGCCAATGTCTTTTTATAATAAGTTACCGCTTCCGCATAGTTTTGCTGGTAGAAGTAAAGCGTACCGATGAGATGGTTCGTATAAACAATGCGTTCTTCCTGGTGATGCTTTTCAAAATATCTCAATGCCTCAAAATAAGCCAGGACTGCCCGGTCATACATATTGATCTTACTGTAACAAATCCCTTTACTTAGGGTACTTTCCGCGACTTTTCCAGCTTCACCCAGGCTGGTATATATTTCTATTGCCTTTTCAATATTCTTTAAGGCTATAGTAAAGTCATTATTGGGCGGGTTTACAGTAATGTTGTTATAATAATTACCAATATAACTGGTAAATGTCTTCCTTTGCGCAGCACTGATATTTTTTTGAGCCAACTGTTTTTGAGCCTCCTGTTTCAATTGCTCATTGTAAGTATAATATTCCGGGTCATCCAGCGGAATAAACTCCATAATGCTATTCAGTGTATGGAGCTTTAGGGTATCGGGTATATTCGTCTTTAGGGCGGCTTTCAGGGAATCCATATTTTCCTGTGCAAAGTTTCTTTGTGAGAAAGCAATTACAAGAAAAATTAAAAATACAGGGGTGCGTAGATACCGGGAGTACAGCTTCATCGTTTGGTCAATTTGGGAATAACGGCAGATTTTATTTTATAAAAAAAGCGTAAGGTTCATAAAAAGCGCTTCATAGGGGTATCGGTTAATGCGCAAATATAGAGATAACTAAATCATTCTTTCACAAATTGCCTTTATAGCCCTGGCATCAGGTGCAGTTGAAGTGAAAGCTTTATCATAACAAACACAAAACAGCAAAATGGTGTAATAGTTTTTCTAAATGGAGATGGAAGCATAATGGACTCAGTAATGTACTAACAGCGTTCGTAAAACTGCAAATATAATTAACTAAGCAGCCTATTCGCAAAATATTAATGCCAGCTAAACATAAACTTACCGTTCATTAATCAAAAAATAATATAGCTAATCTATACCCGAACAACTCCTTTATGAATAACTCATTGTAACTATAGAAAATTCGTAAGGATTCAGTGAAAATTCGTCAAAAAAAATAAATGCATCTAAAGATATAGTTTACTTTTATTTTAATCATGCCAATTGACTTTGCGCTTTGATAATTGCCGGGTTGAGAGCCAGCACAGTACCGAACCGGCACAAACCATAGCGGCCCCCTGCCAGAACGATACACCCAAAACAGTAGCCAATAATACGGAGGACAGTGCAGAAGATAGCACCGGAATAAAATAAGATGCCCCGGCCAACACGGTAACATTACCCCGCAAAATACCCACATTCCAGGCAGCATAGCCGAAACCCATAGCACAGGCGGCCAATACTAAATAAATTATAGCAGAAAAAGTAAAAGTCATTTTGAACGGATCATCGGAAACGAAAAACTTAATCCATAGCACGACCGCCACCATCATAAAAAAGAGGGTGATCCCATTCACTCCTTTTGCCCAGCGGATCGTGACCACGCAATAGGCCGCCCATAATAAAGCGCCTAAAAATGCCAATCCGTAACTCAATGGATTGGTTTGGACATTCCCCCACATTTCCATAACGTTAAACCCTTTATCGCCGCCCAATACCCAGACAATCCCGGCCATAGCGAGGAGGATACCGGGGATCATCAGCCAGTTTGCCCGCTTAGTCGTAAAAATAACGGTAGCTATCATCGTGAATGTGGGCCATAGATAATTGACCATACCTACTTCAATAGCCTGCCTTGCATTAGTCGTATAGCCTATAGATAAGGACAGGCAGAGCTCGTAGGAGACCATTAAAAAACCTCCAAAAACCAAGTACTTCTTTGGAAATTTTGATAAAGGTACCCACTTCATCGTTAGTAGCAGGAAAACGGCAGCAAGGGTGTAGATCATCGCAGCACCGGCTGTTGCGCCAAATGCTGCACTTACTTCTTTGATCAGGCCTATAATAGCGCTCCATAGTAAGAGGGCCACAAATCCGATGGCGGTTGCTCTGGTTTGTTCGTTCATTGAAACGGTGAAAGCATGTTAATTTGGGCGAAATCTTTACCTATGCTAATGAGGTACAAAAATCTCCACGGAGCGAAATAGCTTCCTTGAATTCGTGCTCTAAATGATAACACGCAGATAATAATATTCGGCTGACGCAGACTTATTTGGCCAGGAGATTTATAGTTTATTAATTTTTCCTTCTTCCAGTATAACTCCTGTGTTTGCATCTATCAATCTGTAGCAATAAATATTGTTTGGCAAAGATGCGATACTTAAACTATTGGTTTGAGCAGAAAGCTTAGAGCTAAACACCATTCTGCCCGTTATATCTGTTATTTGAATGTTCCATACAGCTGCTTCCGCAACTTTTGCAAATAGCAGACCTGTAGTCGGGTTCGGATAAAGCAGTTTGTTAGCTCCTTCTTGGGTAGACACAAAAATACGTTTAACCGCAGAATAGGTTACATCGCCATCTTTTGACGTAAGAGCCAATCTATAAAAATTATCCCCTGTAAGTGGACTTAAATCTGGGAATTGATAATTTCCCGAATGATTCACGGCCATTTCACCCAAACGTGAGAATAATTTCCCGTCTGCACTTCGCTCAATTTGATAATCCATGATAGCTGCATCTGAAGATGCGTTCCAATTTAAATAAACAGTATTGCCATTTTTCTTTAGGTCGAATGATAAAAGTCCTAATGGTAAAGGAACGCTTGCGCCCCATTTAAAATTATCTAAAGCCACATAGTTGGCGTTCGGGCTTTGGATGAGTAATTGATCAATATTAGCATTGCTGTAATTATTGCCTGCCGAAAAGTCGATAAATGTAAAGCCACTATTGTTGGAGAAATCAGTTGCGAAACCTGTAGTCTTTATATAAGTAAATACGGTATTACCTGCCAGCTTACCTGTAATCGTTACCCCTCCGGCACTTGATGGATTGGTACCATTATCAGTAGAGAGGTAGATAAAAATAGATTTAACCGTAAAAGGAGCACCATTGGTTGTTTGCAAACCGTACACATGACCCGCTGTTGCCACCGCAGGGGGCACTAAGCCGTTGTCTATAAATTGAGCAGAATAGTCTGTACAGCTGCCGGTTCCAGTGCAAGTTGTTCCTACGCCATAATAACTATTTGTAGAATTCGTAGAGTTGGTGCCATTGCAATTCGCATATTGTTGTCCCGGAATCCACACCCCGAAAATACCTCCTGTCGCGCAATTATCTGAGGTAGTTGTAAATGATTGTCCATTACTGGTAAATGTTGTGCGTCGTTGATTAACGGTAGTCTGAGTTACGGTTTCGAAAGTTTCCAAAGTTTGTGCGAATGATAGCTGGGATAAAGCAACGAGCAGTACGAAAGGAAATAAATTTAGTTTCATATTTAGTTTTTAATTCCAAAAGTAAAATAATTACCTAGTCATTCTGCTATTAACCAGACTAATTTTGCCTCATCACATTATTGTCAATATACATTACTCAAATAATTAGCCATTGAACCCTATCATAATGGCCCGTCCTCATAAAAGCTAAATAAAGGGTTCAGACTTACAGGCTCATTATCATGTCAAAAAGGTTTAAGGTGCTCCATTACTACCTTAACTTAACCGGCAGTAAACCAAGACGGCATGGCTGATATGGGCGGGCAAAAATACAGTTGATACGGATATAAAAATCCAACGTCTGTAGGGTATAGAAAAACTGAATGAATCTCCGATAAGTGCGATTCCAGCTATCCACGCTACAGGTGTATATGCCGGCGCGACGAAGCCCATAACACTGTTACTCCAGATACTTGTCGGAAAATAGATTAATATAATCCAGGAAGCAAAATATACAATCAGCCCTAATAGATATACGTATAAGCCAATTTTTTGCTTCTTTGTATGAAAACTAAGGGGCATTAAGAATGTAATTACAAAGAGGAAGAATCTGGAAATATTTTCTACGTACGTCAAAGCATTAGGGATACCTCTTGAGAATACTTCCGGCTGATAATTTTCTGGTAATTGGTCAGTTAATAAAACGTTCCAAATCAAGATTGGTATAATCAAGATAAAACAATTTAAGAAGTATGGCTTTAAAACTGCTCTTATAGTTTCCATTATACCTATCGCTTATCTGTTTAGTATATTTCTAATCTTTAACCCTTTATCTTTTTAATGCAGTATTTATACAACGATAGTGTAAATATGATCTCCTAAAGCAAGTGGCTACAACAACAATAAAGGTCCATTAGCTGCGCTCACAATTATTTTTGTTTGGAGGGCCTAGCCAAATTTAGAGTTACAAATGACCTCAAATAAAAAATCCCCGCAAAGCGGGGACCTTTATTTTTGCTGGCGGGCTTGGAGAGAGTTCAATCGAACATCTAATACCATTTTTAACATTTCTACACACTCTATAAATTTGATATTCAATGACTAGCCTTCTATCTTTAAGATTTGTAATTGAAATCATATCTTTGACCGTCCCTTTGCATCCCACTCGAAATTCTCATTAAGATCAAGACTGTGATGTTCTGTCTGCGCTCCTATATGTTGCTCCAATTCTCGTGTTGTTAATGATTTATTTATAATCAAACGATTTGAATTAAGATACTTACGTAAAAAATGGTACTTCTATCCGGCAAATCCTTTAAGCATCCTGCATACAGCTTTTATTTCCGGACTTCCGTCCTTGATCCCCATATCAATTGCTTTACTAAAAATCTTGGGATCAATTTTTCCGTAAATAGTTTGACTGTATATAAGTAGGTCACGCCCTTTTATTTCAGCCTTTGTCCCATTATCCTGATAATAAGGATGCTCCGCGCGAACAACAAAAACCGATTCCAGTCCCTTTAGGAACCCGTGTATGGCGATATCATTTGCACCACTTTCCAAAAAGAAAGATAATAGGGAAAGTGTCCACATCAGCGGTACGATTTCATCTGACATCCCATTCTTGGGTACATAATTGTAGCAAGATTGAATTCTCATTTCTACTTCCTTTGATACCTTTTCCCTGTCTTCTCCTTTGACACGGTAAGCGACAAAATTAAAAATAGATGCCATCAGATCAAGATTGAGGAGGTAAGGACGATTGAATAGTTCATCGAGCAAGACAGGTAACAAATCAGCATCAAAATCAACTTCCAGATTGAATAGCTCTTTAAAATCATCAACTACATTATTAGAAATTTCTTTTTTTGATTTTTCAATTTGTTCGACTAACTGCTTTGAATATTGAATTACAGCTTCTTTCGAATTCAATTGGGTCTCTTTGATAATAAAAAGTGCTTGTCGGAATGATTGGTTAAGGGCATTCCGATAAAATATATAACCAACCTCTGTAATAGCTTTTAAAACAATCGAAAAGTCCGTCGTTCCATTTCGACAAAACAGCACTATGGATGCTAAAAATGCAGCTATTTTTCCTTGTGCTTGTATTCTTTCTAAATCTTTTGGAGACAAGGTGCCAAAGAACAGTATGGAAATGATATAGTCTGAAAGATTATTTGGAATGCCATTTCCATCCAGTAATATTTTTTCTATTTCGTTAAGAGATTTTCTATGAATAATGTTTGTATTGTTTTTTGCAAAAACGGTATAGTAGTTTTTTTCCGAAAGACTTTTTTGATAATTAGCAGGGATATAGTTGAGTCGTGCTAGAAGTGAACATGCTACTTCATCATGGCAATTATATGTGCAGACAGTTTCTTTTATAACATCATCAGTTATTTTGTCAAATTCCGAAACAATAAGGACCAGAGGCGGGAATATACTATTAAAATCACATTGCTCACGTAATACGGGATAATCCATTAATTCCTTAACAGCTTTTCCCGCCTGATTAGCCAAGGAAGGCTCTCTCTTTCTAAGCACCATCAGCCATCGGTACAGCCACTCCAATTTATCATGTTCAAAACCTATCCCTCCCTGAATAATCCTTTTTACCAGGTCAAGCCAATAATTTTCCTTATCAACTATTACTTTTTTGTATATACTCAACAAGCATTCCTTACCATCATTCTTGGTCGTCAACTTCATACTCATTTCTTCAAATCCCCGAACAAATTCATTATCAGAAAACAATGCCTTTTTTGTCTTGTCAAAATCGTAGAGATAGCGCTCCCAATGCTCAACTTCCAAAACATAAATCTTTCCCAGATCATACTTGGATAGTTTGGAGTAGTGAAATGCAAGTAATGCGCTAGCAGCTTTTTGTGCTTTTTCCAGATCATAACTATCTAAAAGATCACGAAGCTTATTGTAAAATTCCGGCTCTTCCAATATTCTTTTTAGAGTACATATATCGGAAAGAGTATTATCGTAATCAAAGGAAGAACCTTCGCCTGTTAAACCTTCCAATAATTCATCCTTTTCAATGTCTGAAAGTGAAACACCTTGGTGATACAATACACATAATGCATAATGTCGGGATAATGGCGTAAGGTCTGGCAATAATTCTCTTATGTATTCTAATACCTCTTTGCCATAATGCAATTTCATACAGAACCTTAGCCATTCGTGATGGTCATTCAAACGTTTATGGGAAGAACGTATCACCGTTTCCAATTCCGCCTTGGCTGTCTCTGGAAAACAAGCTAATAAAACTGACGCCGCATTAAACCGTAATCGAGCATCTGGATGATATTGCACGGAAAGCAAAGCATCGCGGTATTGAGGCTTCTGCATTACAAGTTTTTTATAACTATCCCTCAGATCTGGATAGCGGCTTAAAACAGAGTATTCTGGCATCCGGCTTATGGTGAACAAGAACTGGTTTTTACGTACCTCATTTAACTCACATAGTGCTTTATTGAAGTACAGTAGGTATAGCTCAGGGATATGTTCCCGTTTATTTCTTAAAGGTGTATAAGTTGTAAGTTCATGTATGGTATTTGAACTATTAACAAGTAGGGAATCATCCAAAATTTTCAAAAATGCTTCATTTTTAAAATTCTCCCACGTGCCCTTATTTAATAAAGGTCTTGCCACCATATAAAAATTTCTTTCTCCAAATTTTGAGTACAATAAAATGGCTGCGCTATTCGCCAAGTCTGTATTGTTCAATGTATTGTATCGCAGATATGATTCGAAATGATCCTTTCCCATTTTTTTTGACAGGGTTTCGAAAAGGAAATCATGCTCTTTTGCGGCACTCCTTATCGCGCTTTTAAGAACTGCTTCGTTGATGGTTTCGTTCACTTCATTGTTATTAAGCCAAAGAAGCGAGGCCTCATGACTTTTACTTTCTCTATTTGCACAAACAGTTTCTAAAGCATTCATTACAAAAGCCCTATTTCCTGCATTTATTTCACCTTCGAGCAGCTCTTTTGCCTTTGAATAGAGCAAGTCGTTGTTTAATAAATCTGCTAACAATAAACATCGCTCCTTAATGGCAAATCGTTCTGGAAATACTAAAGCTAATATAGGAATTAGAGAACCACATGCACTAGTGCCAACAGCCATGTGGTAGTCGATTACTGATGCCAGTTTACTCCTTTCCAAATCATTTAATACAAAGTTTTTTGTATTAAAAATAGTCTCAAGGATAGAGACTCCCAAAGTTTCTATGCTTACGTGTATGAAGTGTATCGGGTTGATGTATTCATTAAAAAACCATTCAAAACCCGTTTCGCCTGCTAAATAAATTACTTGGGCTATTGCATTTACGGAGTACGAATTAGGCTGACTCCAAAAACTATTTCCATCACTCCATGCTCGTAGTGGTCTGAAATCGAGCTTGCCAATTTCCGAAATAAAGTGCTTCGCCAGACCTTCATGCTGGGATTCGGAAACTATCACGGCAGCATAGGGAGTATTATCCTCAGAGAACAACAATTCCGTTAACACTTTTGAGACAGATGAAACAATCTTCTCTATATATCCTTTCTCCCTGTTAATAGCAATAGCATAAGCCATTACACGCCAATTATGATTGTCTATCTCAATTTTGTAATTTTCTTTCAACAGGTCTGTTGCAATCTTTATAGCATGAGCGGCTTCCAATAAAGGCTGCGAGTAAAAGCTGTATGAACCATCATTTGGCTGAAGGAATAAATTTTTATAAAATAAGGTGGCCTCAGCAACAACCTGATATTTATTACTAGTTACATGAATTGAATCAGAAATTAGTTGCGATAATTGTACTTCTCCTATCGAATTACTCTTTGAGTTCGCTATCTTTTCAGCCACCTGTGCTATAATACCCTCTCTCTGAAAAGCAGCAGGAAAGGCACTAAAGAACGCACCATAATTTACTTTCAAGTCAGCTTCATCCCATTCCAGTCGTTTTAGTAATACTTTGTGCATCAGGCTCCCTAAAGTTTCTGCCCTTGTATCTTCATCTAAGAAATCGCGAAGGACACAGACGGTCAAGGGGGTTCGTGCCAGAACTGAAAGATCTTTTCGTCCCTTTAAAAAAGCAGCCCGCTTCTGCGCATCACGATCTATTGCATCACCGGTAATACCAGCGGCTATAGCCTCATTTTTCAACAATTCTACGACCTCTGTATCGCTAAGATCAATAGTAGTCAAACAGTTCCAGTCGTTAAAATGGACAATAGACCTTAACTCCAAAGGTCGCCCGGTTGCCAGGATCGTAACATCTGTTTGTTCCCTGGATAATTTTTCTAAGTGGCGGACTAGATATTTGACTTCAAATAAACTTAATTCGTCTAAACCATCAAAAACAACTATACAGGACCTATTCTTAATCAGAAAATCAAAATTTAGAACCGCATCCGCTATATATATGTTATGTTTAATAAAATGGTCAATACAATTGAAAAGACTTTTATAATCTTGGGTTATTTTACCTTTAATATTATTAGCCGGTATAAAAAGGCATACCTGATCTTTTGAATTTTGTTGCAATGCAAATTGAGCCGCTATTGAACTTTTACCACTACCGATTTCTCCAAACAAAAAGGTAGGCTTAACATCTGTAACAAGGTCATTTAGGTTGCCAACGATAATATCCATTTTGGGTAATCGTCCCTGCTTTGTTTCATTAAGATGCTCTGCGTAAATTTTAATTTCCGAATTATGTTGCTTTACTGTTCGTTGTAGTAGAAGCGGTAATTTCGTTTTATGATTTACCGAAAAATATTTATCCTTTAAAAACTGTTCACAAAATTCAATCACTTTTTTTTGTAAATCTGAATAATCAAAGTCAAGGTAGCGATATAGATTAGGCTCAATCGGTTGATGTGCTATTTTATAAAATACTAGTTGAATAGCATCATCAGTCAGATAGCGTTGCGTCTTATCTTCCGTCTCCTGATTGTCTTCCAGACGCATCCTAAGCATTGCTTGAACGAAGTCTTCTTTTCCTTGTATATCAATTTTCTTCGCTGCTGCATACTCGCCAATTACATCAGTTATTTCTTTTTTCAACTCAGCATTTGCAGGCATTCCGAAATTCCAACGTATCTGACTGAAGAATTGTTTCCACTCTTCATCCGTCAATGCCTTAATTTTTTCATAGTTATGATTTTCCCCTTTATACTGTTCTTTATACTCATTAAGCAGCAATAGTTTACAGGAGGATAATAAATATTCGTAACTAAAATCGTTATTCTGGAGAAGTTCTAATATTGGGCTGTCCGGCAAAACGATACCAGCATTTTTTATCTTTTCGGTATTATTCTCTTTTGCAATGTCATTCGTAGAGTAGAAGCTGAATAAAACATTTGTACTTTTTTGTACATTATCTCTTAACCAATAATCGATAAAATAGACTAATGTATTAAGTATTTGATGGCTTGCAAAAGAGAATTTTTTTGAATCGTAGTTTTTGTTTTCTTCCAGCAGTTTTCTTGTATCACTATATATAAAAACATCTCCATCACTCTCTATGGCAATATGTAATTGAGTTAAAGGTTGTTCAAGCATTGTATTCAATGCTAACTTGATCGCTCTTAATTTTTGTAATAAAATGCCCTTGTGTTTATCAGAAGCTTCGCGTTTAATTTCCATTTAATCTATTCAAATTTGTACGGATAAGTTATTATAAATAAAGTTAAGTCGTTTTTTCCTGTTTTCTGCTTTACTACTTCCTTTTCAGTAGTGTCTGTAAATTTTAATGCATGTATCTTTTGGTCAGGCTTCGGTCCTGTCCATTTTATACCGTGACAACTCACGGAAAGAAATCGGTGGCTAATATTTAGACAAAAAATAGCATATATAAAGCATGCATCAAAATTTTGATGCAAAAAAATAGGTTCCAAATAAGTGTAGTACCTTCTACTTCCAAATTACGCCACCAAGTGCCAGAATATTAATATCAGATATAAGACCCGATAAATTTGGTTAAAACCGATTTATGACATCTAACCCAATCCTGATTTTTCAGGAGGCAAAACGAGTTGACCTGGTTGAGTGGTTATCTCAATTAGGCTTTATGCCCTATAGAATAAAAGGTAGTGATTATTGGTATCGCTCTCCCTTTAGGCAGGAACGTACTGCGTCTTTTAAAGTAAACCGAAGCCGTAACATTTGGTACGATCACGGCGAAGGCATTGGTGGCAACATTATTGATTTTGCTGCAAGGTTTTTTAGTTGTGATGCCGCCGAAGCAGCAAAGAAAATATTGGAGCTTCGTGGACTCCTTCATTTTTCTTTTCACCAGCAACCCATTATAAGCCCGCAGGCTGGTGAAAAGAAAGAATCCGACCAAAGCCGGATTCATATTACTTCTGTTCGGCCATTACAAAGCAACATCTTGTTGGATTACCTTAACCAGCGCAGGATACCACTGGCTATTGCCGATGTGTTCTGTAAAGAAGTAGATTTTTCACTTTATGGAAAACATCATACTGCAATTGGCTTTCAAAATCGCTCAAGCGGCTTTGAACTACGTAGCGGTAGCTTTAAAGGCAGTAGCGCTCCAAAAGATATTACTTTCTTCGATCGGGGGGTACAGCAGTTATCTGTATTTGAAGGCTTTTTCGATTTGCTATCCTTTGCCGTTATCAGGCCGCAGGCTGTGAAAACGCTTACCAATTTATTAGTGCTTAACTCTCTTTCTTTTTTTGATAAGAGCCTTTCTCTAATGGAGCAACACGCTAAAGCATTCCTGTTTCTCGATCAAGGTAAATCAGGCCGACAAAAAACGCAGCAAGCACTTGAAATCAATAAGAACACCGGCGTAGAGAAATATATTGACTGTAGTCCTATCTACAAAGGCCATGACGACCTGAACGCCTGGCTTGTGGCGCAACACAGGCAACAGCAGCAACAGTCTATCAAACCCAAAGGCAGAAAACTTTAAAGTGAATATTCTTTAATCCGAAACAATTTTTCATCCATTTAAAAATACACTATGCAACAATTTCAATTTAATATCCAGGCTAAAGGCGGCGCTGGCAAGTCTATGCTTACTTACCTGCAAGCCTTGCAGCAGCAGGAAAACAACCGGGCTTATTTTGTAGACTTTGATAGTTCAGTAAAATCAAGTTGCCAGCAATTAAAATTTTTGCAGGGAAGAACGCCCTCTCGCTTTGCCACCATGAGCCTATTGGATCAGCGGGAAAAATTAGACCGGCAATTACTCTTTGAAAATCTTCATCAGCTATCGCAAAAAGATTACGATTTGTTTTACCTCGATTTTGGCGCACCAGAAAGCGATCAGCTCCCATCGCTGTTTTCTAAAGATTATACCATTGAAGAATTTAAAGAAATACAAGATCAGTTGAATGCCCGATTTATTTTGAATATCGTGATTGCCGGTGGCAGTGCCTACGAACCTTGTACCCATTACCTGCAAAAAGTAAGTGCCCTGAATAAAGGCGCTTTTGAACTGAACATGTATATCAACGAAAGCACGTTTACTGGTAGCTCGCATTTGATAGATGAGTTAATACATTTTGGCGCAGTAGCAGAAAACCAGGTGAACGATATTAAACTGTATGGCGATTTTGATATTACCACCGCCCCGCACAAAAGCATTCTTCAAAAGATAAGCGAAGGCAAAGGTTTAGAAGCCTATCAATTTATTGAAAGAATAAAGATGCAGAAGGAATTATCCAAAATATAAGACCATGCCACAACAGAGAATCGATTTTAAAAAACTTCGCTCACAAATTTCGCTGC
>Ga0256787_1000058_pt1 | contig 22905 bp, 22 predicted proteins | sample MC6MC0938MT_FD_189994 | JGI IMG/M metagenome (GOLD analysis project Ga0256787, IMG submission 189994) | Metatranscriptome of enriched soil aggregate microbial communities from Iowa State University, Ames, United States - MC6-MC0938-MT... | ecosystem: Environmental > Terrestrial > Soil >... | reverse complement strand
CTTTAGGTAATTTCAGGTCTACCTTGATGCGATCAGGCATTAAGTCTTCAATGCTGAAATTATAAGTGCTGCGTAAGACATCATTGCCACTCAATAATTGCAGTACGTAGGTACCAGTAAGTGCGGTGTAGGGAATGGCGAAATCGGAAACGATACTGCCCTGGCTGTTCAGCATCAGTTTTTTATTGGCGAACTCTTTACCATTTGGCATGAGCAGCCTGAATTTAACCGGCATTTCTCCCGGAGGCATCCAGGATTCATTGCGTACGATAGCACTGGCATGGATGGTCTCCCCGGGACGGTATAAATTTCTTTCGGCATAGATCCAGGCATTCAGCCCGCTGGCATTGACGTTTCGGCCACCTACATCGTAGCGGGAAGTTTCTATCCTGCTTTCCCGGAAAGTGATAAAACTATATTCCTCATTTTGCTTGGCAGATACCATACCGATGCGCATTCCCGAGGCTTTCTGATCGATTTCGTCCATCACGGCCATACCGTTTTTATCGGTAGTCGTGGTATATACCGGTTGATTGGTGGCAGAAATGAAGGTGATCTTAGCGCCGCTGATCGGGGTGGCATTGCGAATGGAATTGGCAAATACCATGATCTTGTTTTGCTCTTGTTTGGCGATCAGGCCGATGTCGGACAAGGACACGATTTTGCTCGACTGTATCCAGCGCTGGCGCGTGGATTCGATCTGGATAATGTATACACCATCGTATCCCCGGAGCTTATCCGAGAAGTCAAGGTGCAACAGATACGCCGCGTTATTTTTGGGTAATTTTTCAGTGTTATATTTTTGCGTGAAAACAGTGTCTCCAAGATTTTCGGTCCTGTAATATTGATAGTCCTGGTAGCGGTCATTCACTTCATCATACTCGCTGTCCCAGTCGTTGCCCTGGCGGAACAATTGCAGGATATTATTCTCATAAACTTTGATGACCGTTACTTTCAGTTCCGGTACCTGTACGATATTGAGTGCAAGATTGCGGTAGCCTTTCGAGGAAAGGTACATCCCTTTTGCATTGATAAAATTGATGGCTGGTTCCAGTTCTCCGAAGCCGGTTTGCACTACTTTTTCTTCACTGAATTTACCCCCGTAAGCGCCGGAAATTGTTTTGTCTAATGTGATATTGTAACTGATCTTGGGGTTAAACTCGTTGCTGCTGAGGTTGAAGCCCCCATCGGTAGTCTGTACCTCGAAATTTACTTTAGGACTTATGGTGATTAATTTTTTCAAATCCTGTTCCGAAACGGGTTGGGATAAAGCGATATTAATAGTGCCGGTAGTACCGTCATGCTGGCCCATGCTGCTCATTACCGCAAGGGCGTATCTTGAATTAATTTCGGAAGTAAAGGTGGTGTCGCTGTTCGTTGCGATAGTGCTGCCGGCGATAAGTACGCCTTTGGCTAAAGTTACTTTTATATCAATGTTTTTGTCGTTCTCGGCTACTGGTTCAAACTGTACCGAAAGTACTTTGTCGGTGCCGCTGTTGATACTGTTGAAAGTGACTGGCCGCCCGTTGATGGTTAAAGAGAGTTTGGAAGCGGCCAGCGCGATATCCGTTTCATAATTGAAGGTAATATCCATCTGGACCATAACGTTGGCACCTTGCCGGCCTTTGGTCCAAAAGCTGTGCACCTCGCTCACCTTGATCGGGGAGGTATGAAAGCTGATATCCCGCTCCTTACTTAGCTTTAAGGCTTTGTTGGAAGACTTAGACAGCAATTCATCCGTAAGTGTGGCCTTGTAACTGACGCCGGGCTCAAAACCCTCGGCGGGAGAAAAGACCAGTTCTTTGCTATTGTTCCATTTGAAAGATCCTGCGACCTCCGGCTCAAATTGGATATACCGGGTGGTATCCCAATCCGCGCTTAAAAGACTATCACTGATAATGTCTTTATTAAACCGGAACACCAGGTTTTGCTTTTCATCGATCTGCTCTTTGAAATTGGTGTCTACCAGTTTGACCACATTCATATTGGCACAGGCGGCAAAAAAACATACGAGGATCAGTATACCCAGGGAGCGAAAGGGCATACGGGTGAATCGGGCAAGCGATTGCGTATTCATTTTGGTTTAGTTTTATGAAGCTGTTAAGACCTGCTACTAAGTTAAGTAGCTAATCTGAGCTAGCAAACAGGTATTTTTATTTTTCTTATAAAATGACCGTAAAAGGAAATGCTTAGATGAATTTTACTTTTATAAAAATGCTGGAAGCTCTTCCTTTATCGTCGGTGCAGGAAATTTTTATATTACGGTCAGCCGGGATAAACAGGAGCTTTTCATTTTTCTGTACGCCACCTATGAATTGGTCGTTGATATACCAATAAACCATTTTGGCATCATTGGCCGCAGCACAACTCAGCTGTAATTCCTGTTTGCCTTTGTCGGTGATGAGATAAGTGGCGCCATCGTTGAGCGTATTAATGCGGGGCGCAATGCCATCAAAGCTGCGACTGCAATCCGGGTTATGCTCCGGGATGGCTTCGAAACTGATATTCCTGGAGTGATAGAAAGAAGCCAGCTCCGGTTCAATATTTGGATAGGTTTTGGTAATGTAGCCATTCGCAGGCAGACAGGAAGTGCAATAGGCAAATTTACCATCTGCAGACAGGTATTGCTCTTTGAGATGCATGCAGGGTGTATTGGGAGAAACTCCGGGTATATAACTGTCCATGACCAGTTGCGTGCAGAAAGTATTGGGTACCGACCCTGTTTGCGCGCATACCAGCCGGTACTGTAATTCCGCCGGAGCGCTTACCGGTTTGTTGTCCCTATTTTTATCAATCGTATTGAAGAGCTGGAATAATAAGGGGGTTGCGGTCCCGGCGCCGTTAAGTTCGTTAGCGCCTTGCCCGTTGAAGTTGCCGATCCAGACACCAATAGTGTAATGTTGGTTATACCCTATGCTCCAGGCATCCCGGCGGCCATAGGAGGTACCGGTTTTCCAGGCGATCTGTGGAATATTGATACCGCTTACGCTACCGGCAGGCAGGTCGGGTCTTTGTAACTCATGCAATACATTGGTGACCATATAAGCTGCTTCCGGCGACAGGATCCGGATCAGGGAGTCGGGTTGGGTGCCGGCATCTTTTTTAGTCCAGCGCAACGGAGCATATTGGCCCTCGTTGGCAAACGATGCGTAAAGCGCTGCCAGTTCTTCCAGCCGCACGCCGCATCCGCCCAGGATCATGGAGAGGCCCATTTTGTTACGGTCTTTCCATACCGATTGAAAACCGGCATCGTATAGTTTGTCCACAAAATTTTGTACGCCCATACTGTTCAGTACTTTCACCGAAGGGATGTTCAGCGATTGCCTTAAGGCTTCTTCAATGCTTACGTTACCCCGGTAGTCCAGGTCATAATTTTCCGGGGCATAACCTTTATAATTAACCGGGATATCTGCAATCACAGTTTTGGGCGTAGCAATGCCCAGGTCAAACGCCAGTCCGTATAGCAAGGGTTTTAAGGTACTCCCAGGGGAACGTATCGCTTTCACGCCGTCTACCTGGCCCTGGTGATTGAAGTCGGAGAAATCCGGGGAGCCGATGTAGGCCAGTACCTCTCTGCTTTTATTGTCGATCACGATAACAGCCGCATTGTGAATGTTCTGTAGCTTTAATGCTTTAGTGTAGTTCGCGGTGAGCACTTCCGCTTTATATTGTATGTTGGCATCAATGGTGGTATTGATTTCTAATGCGCCGGGTTGCCGGGTTTTCATGCGCAGGGCAAATTGCGGTGCCAGTCTTGGTGCGGCATTGCGGCTTGCTTTTAATGGTTCTTCCAGCGCATCTTCAATAACCTCGGGAGGGAATAAGCCGGAAGCTCCAAACCGCCTGAGCCACTTGTTGCGAGCGGTCACAATTAAGGCATTGTCTTTACCCATGACCAGGGAATTGGGCCGGTTCGGGATAATGCTGAGGGCCGTGAGTTCCGCGAGGGATAATTGATCGGGGGACTTATTGAAGTAGAGTAGGGAAGCTGCTTTAACGCCCTGTATGTTGGAGCCGTAAGGTACCAGGTTCAGGTAGAGCTGCAGGATCTCTTTTTTGGAGTAGTGCAGCTCCAGTTGTAAGGCCCTGAAAATTTCCACCAGTTTATTGCTGTAGCTGCGCTGCTTGGGCTCCAGCAGGCGGGCTACCTGCATACTGATTGTTGAGGCGCCGGAGGTCCTTTTCCTTTGCAGGATGTTATTGACCACAGCACGACCTATCGCTAAGAGGTTGACGCCCGGGTGGTAGTAGAAATAGCGGTCTTCCTTATAAATAATCGCTTTACTCAGGTCCGGGCTTATTTCCTCCAGTTCTGTGTAAAAGCGCCATTGTTCATCCCGGGTAAGGAAGGTGTAGAGCGGGACTTCATCTTTTGCCCGCACGACAGGGGCATATTCAATTTTTGTTTTGAGCGGGAAACAGAGATCCGCAAAAAGGAAGAAGAGGAAAGCGTATACACTTAATCGGGTAAATTTATACAAAAGTGCCAGCCATTTATTTTTCGGGCGCCAGCTGATGATTTGCCAGGCCCGCTGTGGCAGTACCGCCTTCATTTTGGTGCGGATCCGATTTTTTAATTGTCGCCAGCGCTTTTTCATGTCTTCCTTCTTCAATCAAATGTAGGATCAAAAAAGCAGATGTTATAGAAATAAATCAGCCTTCTTGCTACATCATTCCAGGCGATGCCTATTATTATTTTTAGGGAAACTAATTTTCGGTAATGCAATCGGGCTTGCCTGACGGGATGGATACAATAAAACCGTCAAAAGGATGATCCTGCGAAATGCAAGGGTGTTGAATACATATGGAACTATTGTGAAGACTTCATTTAAAGCCTTTTGCGTTGTTGAAAGTTAAGTATTTATAAAATAACAAAATTACACTTTAAGTATTTGTAAATTTGTAATCAGGCGCTTCGGGAAGTGATTGATTACAGCTTGCTGACCTGTTGTTTTTTTTAATATAAAAGCGTATCCAGCCTACACGTATTGTCATGTAATATATATGATTAATTAGGGAGTTTAAAAACTTGTTAATCCGCTTCGCTTAGTTTATTTTTGTTGATTCAATTACGCCAATTTGATTATATAATTGTCGTTAAAGGGTAGTATTTATGTCATCAATAAGTCAAATTTTACTTGCGATAGACCCGCAAAGTGTGTCTTCCTACATTCCCTTAATGCTGCAGTTTGCTTTAGCAGGAATCGTAGTGGTAGCCTTAATGTTATTAACGCATACTTTAGGCCCTAAACGCCGTACCTCCGATAAGTTAGTCAACTTTGAATCCGGTATTGAGCAGATCGGGAATGCCCGTAAGCCTATGGGGGTTAAGTATTTCGTAGTAGCGATCTTGTTTGTGTTGTTTGACGTAGAAGTAATTTTCTTTTATCCATACGCGGTTAACTTTAAAGGCCTGGGTACCGAAGGGTTCCTGGCCGTATTAATGTTTGTAGCTTTATTTGTTTGCGGCTTCTTCTATGTGATCAAGAAGGGCGCATTGAAATGGGAAGATTAGATTAATGTTGGGTTTTGAAGTTGTAATGTTGGATTAGTTATAATTGAAATGAGTTAATCATGAAAGAGAATCTGATCAAAGATAAAACGTTTCAATTTTCATTATCTGTCATAAAACTGTATAAGATAATGATCGCCCAAAATGAATATGTGTTGTCCAAGCAATTATTGAAAGCAGCAACAAGTATAGGGGCGAATGTAGTAGAGGCAGGTGCGGCACAAAGCAGAAAGGATTTTCTTTCGAAAATGAGTATTGCCTCAAAGGAGGCCAGAGAAACACAATATTGGTTGATGCTACTTGAAGGTAGTGGTTTGGTAAGTGTTGAAATCAAAGGCTTTTTAGAAGAAGTAGAAAGTATTATCAGAATTTTGACTTCAATAGTTAAAAGCACAAGTGAGCAGATTTGACATAATTTGTCAGAACGTATTGAAAATAGTATAAATTGGATTTTAGATGCCAGGTTTTGGAATCATTCAAAATTTAACATTCAAAATCAAAAATTGATTCGAAGTGAGACCAGTAAAATATAACGAAAACAGTAAAGTTCAGCTGGCTGAAATCCCCGATGGTTATTGGGGGGAAGGCTTCATGACTACTATGTTTGATAAAGCCATCGGCTTAGCCCGGGCAAATTCCATGTGGCCATTACCCTTCGCAACTTCCTGTTGCGGTATCGAGTTTATGGCGACCATGGGTGCCAGCTATGACCTGGCCCGTTTTGGTTCAGAGCGTATGGCCTTCACGCCGCGTCAATGTGATATGTTGCTGGTGGCGGGAACGATCTCTAAAAAATTAGCACCCGTATTGCGCCAGGTATACCTGCAAATGGCAGAACCCCGTTGGGTGATTGCTATAGGTGCCTGTGCCAGCAGTGGCGGGATCTTCGATTCTTACTCTGTATTACAGGGCATCGACCAGGTAATCCCGGTAGATGTATATGTGCCGGGCTGCCCGCCAAGACCGGAAGGAATATTGGATGGGGTGATGAAATTACAGGAAATTGTAAAGAATGAAAGCCTGAGAAGAAGGCATTCGGACCGATACAAAGCATTATTAAACGAATACGGTATTCAATAGACTGGCACAATGATAAGTTTAGCAACCTTACAGGAAAAACTTCAGGGCGCGTATGCAGGATTGCAGTTGGTCGATAACCGCGGCATGATGGAATGCGAGATCCCGGCAGATAAAAACCTGGATATCGTAAGCTACCTGCATAAAGAATTGGGTTTTCAATTTTTAACAGATATTACCGCGGTACACTATCCTGAAGAGCAGGGTCGTGAATTGTGCGTGGTAACGCATTTACATAATCTCGTAGAAAATACCCGTTTGCGTTTAAAGGCTTATGTGCCCGTAGCGCAACCGGATATACATTCATTGACTTCCGTGTTTTCAGGGGCCAACTGGATGGAGCGGGAAACTTACGATTTCTTCGGGATCAACTTTGTGGGACACCCGGATCTGAGAAGGATCCTGAATGTAGATGAAATGGATTATTTCCCGATGCGTAAAGAGTATCAGATGGAAGATCCTACGAGATTGGACAAGGATGATGCCATGTTTGGCCGTTAATTTTTAAAAAAGAAATTTCAACATTATGGTTGAAAAACAACATCAACATATCAAGCTTGCGGAAAACTCCATAGAGAAGGAGACTACTACCATCAACCTGGGGCCAACGCACCCGGCTACGCATGGTATCTTCCAGAATATTATGGAGATTGACGGAGAGCGTGTGTTGAAAACAGAAATGACTGTAGGCTATATCCACAGGGCATTTGAAAAAATTGCAGAAAGAAGACCTTATAGCCAGGTAACTACCTTGACCGACCGCCTGAACTACTGTTCTGCCCCTATTAATAATATGGGCTGGCATATGACGGTAGAGAAACTGGTTGGGCTTGAATTACCGCCGCGTGTAGATTACCTGCGCGTGATCATCATGGAGCTCGCCCGTATCGGGGATCACCTGATCTGTAATTCGGTGATCGGTGTAGATACCGGTGCTTTGACGCCTTTTACTTACGTCTTCCAATGGCGGGAGCGTATTTACGATATTTTTGAAAGCATCTGCGGTTCCCGCTTGACCACCAATATGGGACGTATCGGGGGCTTTGAGCGCAACTTCACGGATGAAACCTGGAAAAAGATCCATGACTTTATGGATACCTTCCCGGCTATGCTCAAGGAATTTGAGGCCCTGCTAACACGTAACCGGATCTTCATGGACCGTTGCATCGGCGCAGGTCCGATCAGTGCCGAGCGTGCTTTGAACTGGAGCTTTACCGGGCCTAACCTGAGAGCTTCCGGTGTGGATTATGATGTACGTGTGGCACAGCCTTACAGCCGTTATAATGAGTTTGACTTCAAGATTCCGGTAGGTACTACCGGCGATACTTATGACCGCTACCTGGTGCGTAATTTGGAAATGTGGGAGAGCTTCAGCATCATCCAGCAGGCGTTGGAGAAATTGAAAGGCCTGGATGCTTCCGTATTTCATGCGGATGCGCCTGAGTTTTATCTGCCGGAAAAAGCTGATGTCTACTCCAAAATGGAGGCATTGATCTATCACTTCAAAATTGTGATGGGAGAAACCGATCTGCCACCCGGAGAAGTGTACCATGCTGTGGAAGGTGGTAATGGAGAACTGGGTTACTATTTAGTGAGCGACGGTGGTCGTACACCGTACCGTTTGCATTTCAGAAGACCTTGTTTTATCTATTACCAGGCATTCAACGAAATGGTTGCGGGCGGCTTGTTTAGTGATGCGGTAGTTACTTTGAGCTCGATCAATGTAATTGCCGGTGAGCTGGATGCTTAGGCTGATTATGATGATGAGCTAATTAGCTGATGAAGGAAGGTTTGAATTTTGACTTTTGAATTTTGAATTAAAAAATGATACAGTTTTCGCAAGAAAAATTAGATAAAGTAACAGAGATCATGGCCCGCTACCCGGAAGGGAAGCAGAAAAGTGCTTTGATCCCTTTGCTGCACCTGGCACAAGAGGAGTTTGGCGGCTGGCTGGACGTGCCGGTAATGGATTATGTGGCCTCTTTACTTTCTATCAATCCTATTGAAGTGTATGAAGTAGCTACTTTCTACACGATGTTCAATATGAAGCCGGTGGGTAAATATGTATTAGAGGTGTGCAGAACCGGTCCATGTATGCTTTGTGGCAGCGACCAGATCATTGATCATATCAAACAAAAGCTTGGTATAAAAGAAGGAGAAACGACAGCGGACGGTTTATTTACTTTAAAACCTGCCGAATGTTTAGGCGCTTGTGGCTATGCGCCGATGATGCAACTAGGAAAGTTTTATAAGGAACACCTGACGATTGAAAAAGTGGATGTATTGCTGGATGAATTAAGAGCTGCGGCTACGGTTTAAATAGTGTATATTTAATTTTAAATAACAAAACATGAAAAGGTTAATCACTGCTTTAGGAATGATACTTTTGCTGTCCGCTTGCGGCGGCGATGGAGAGCAGGATGCCAAAGATAAAGATGCCGGGGCCGGGAAAGAGCAGGTTGCGGTAAGCACGGATAAACCAATGACAGAGGATGCCCTGGTAGGAACCTATGTAGGCCATTTACCTTGTGAATCCTGTGATGCGATGATCACGAGTATTATTTTAAATGAAGATAATACTTATGCGATCACTACCAAACCGGAAAATGATACTGCGTTTGCTATGCCATTGATAGATAGTGGCAGGTTTGTGATGAGGGATTCCATTTTGGAATTGACGGATAAGGGCGGGGAAATAAGAAATTATAAGATCCAGGCTAATGTGCTGAAACAATTGGGTACCGATGGTAATCCCCTGGATGCTCCCGGAGAAAGCCATTACCAGTTTGTGAAGCAATAAGTTTTTTGAAAAATATGAAGCGCTGCTGTATTGTGTTAAAGTTATTCGTCTTACTGTGCCTCGGCACAAGTAGCTTAAAGGCACAAACACTGGCTTTGTTTCGTGAGGTAGCGCATGGAAATGCAAAGATCTTTGATAGTACTGCGCAGACATGGCTATACTACAACAAAGCGGATACGATCATCACCAACAGGCATCTGTTGAAGTCTGTAGTTGATGCGGCTGCGCCTTATGGGGTAACGATAAATGTAAAACTGGACCAGGAAGGACGGGAAAGGTTTGCCGCGGCCACTAAGCAGTCTATAGGTAAAAAGATTTTGATCATTGTAGGAGCACGATTAATGTCGGCACCGGTAGTGCAAAGCGAAATTGCCGGGGGAGAGCTACAGATAACCGGTGGGTTTACTTATGAAGAAGCCAAGGTATTGGCAACGGCTTTGCGGCAGAAGAACCAAATAAGCAGTGTTGAGCCGCGAGATGATGTGAAAGAAGCAATCAGTAAGTTGGATGACGCTTTAGTTGGAAGAGATTATGCAACGCTGGATAAAATATTAAGTGAATCTTTGTTAATGGGGCATTCCAATGCTCATTTTCAAACGAAATCGAATGTGATCCGGGACCTCAAGAAGGAGAAGATTGTCTACGATAACATAGAACAACAGAGTATCCAGGAGGAGGATAAGCAGAGAGGATTTTATAGGGTGAGCAGGATCATTAGGGTGACTGGAAAATATAAAGGAGCGGTGTTTAGTATGAAACTTGCCGTCATGGAGATCTGGCAGGAAAATGAAACAGAGGAATGGCAATTGTGGAGCCGGCAGGCGGTAAAAATAAATGAGTAATTAAAGAGTGAATTTCAGATTTTGATTTTTGACTTTTGAATTTTGAATTAGAGAATGAAATTATTATTAGATAAAGCACATATCGAAGGCATCCGGTACTATGATACCTGGATGAAGAACGGAGGTTATGAAAGTGTGGCCAAAGCACTGAAAATGACTCCTGAAGAGATTGTGGAAGAGGTGAAGAAGAGTGGATTGAGAGGCCGTGGCGGAGCGGGTTTCCCTACGGGACTTAAATGGAGCTTCCTGGCAAAACCGGAAGGCGTTCCGCGTCACCTGGTGTGTAATGCGGATGAGTCAGAGCCCGGAACGTTCAAAGACCGCTACCTGATGGAGTTCTTACCCCACTTGTTTATCGAGGGTATGATCATCTCCAGCTTTGCATTAGGCTCTAATGTTTCTTATATCTACATCCGTGGCGAATATGCCTGGATACCCGATATCCTGGAGCAGGCCATTGCAGAAGCGAAAGCGAATGGCTGGTTAGGGAAAAATATTAAAGGTTCAGGTTTCGACTGTGAGATCTACGTGCAACGCGGTGGCGGAGCTTACATCTGCGGTGAGGAAACTGCCTTGATCGAATCACTGGAAGGAAAACGCGGTAACCCACGGATCAAGCCACCATTCCCTGCCGTACAGGGGGTATGGATGCGCCCGACCGTGGTCAATAATGTGGAAACGATTGCTACAGTAGGCCCGATCATCTCTATGGGCGGTGAGGCTTATGGCAATTTAGGTGTGGGTAACAGCAAGGGCACTAAACTGATGTCCGCTTGTGGTAACCTGAATAAGCCGGGTGTTTACGAAATCGATTTTGACCTTTCGGTAGAAGAGTTTATTTATAGTGATGAATATTGTGGGGGTATTCCCAATGGGAAGCGTATGAAAGCCTGTATACCGGGTGGTTCATCGGTACCTATTGTTCCCACTAATTTGTTGTTGAAAACAGCCAAGGGGGAAACCCGTTTGATGAACTACGAAAGTTTAGCGGATGGTGGTTTTGCAACCGGTACTATGCTAGGTTCCGGTGGTTTTATCGTGCTGGATGAAGATCAATGTGTGGTACGCCATACTATGACGCTGGCGCGCTTCTACAATCACGAGAGCTGCGGACAGTGTTCGCCTTGCAGAGAAGGTACCGGCTGGATGTATAAAATATTGAAGAATATAGAATACGGAAAAGGTAAGAAAGAAGATATCGATTTGCTGTGGGATATACAGCGCCGGATTGAAGGGAATACGATTTGTCCTTTGGGAGATGCGGCAGCCTGGCCGGTAGCGGCGGCGATCCGTCACTTCCGCGACGAGTTTGAGTGGCATATCGATCATCCCGAGGAAGCGCAGACGCGGAATTTCGGATTGGCACATTATGCGGATCCATTATTAATTCAAAATTAAAAAGTCAAAATTTAAATGAACTTAGCGCAGGACACAGGAGAAAAACCCTATAACATCAGACATCGATGTTTCCTGTTTGCTAAAGAAGTCATTGAATTTATAAAGGCCGAAAATTGGGATTATGTTTTCCGATCAATGTTTGATCAGCTATTAAGATCAGCAACTTCGATTGGGGCGAATGTGGTAGAAGGAAAAGCAGGTAGCAGTAAGAAAGATTGGTTAAGATTTTTAGTTATAGCGCTGAAATCTGCAAATGAAACAAAATATTGGTGCTGCCTGATCCGGGATACGATGCAGGTAGATCAAATGAGAATTAAAGAACTTATTACAGAAGCGGATGAAATTTCAAGAATCATTGCAGCTGTAATTATAAATGCGAACAAAAAGGAATGAGTTCAAAAATAAAGAACAGCAAAGGTTTTGGCTTTTGAATTTTTACTTTTGAATTATAGACTTGGAACTTTTGGCTTATGTCAGACAACATAAAAGTAACAATAGATAACATCACGGTGGAGGTGCCCAATGGTACTACCATCCTGGAGGCTGCCCGTATGGTTGGCGGAGATGTAGCGCCCATAACTATGTGCTATTACAGCAAGTTGCAGGGTAGTGGAGGTAAGTGCCGTACCTGCCTGGTAGAAGTGAGCAAGGGTTCTGAAAAAGATCCGCGCCCTATGCCAAAGCTGGTAGCCAGTTGTCGTACCGGCGTAATGGACGGCATGGAAGTAAAATCAATGACCTCTGAGCGCGTGAAAGACGCAAGAGAAGGGGTTACTGAGTTCTTATTGCTGAACCACCCGCTGGATTGCCCGGTGTGTGACCAGGCCGGCGAATGTCATTTGCAGGACCTGAGCTATGAGCAGGGCAAACAAGGTACCCGTACCGACTTTACCCGCCGTACCTTCGCGCCCGAAGACCTGGGACCTTATATTCAACTGCACATGAACCGTTGTATCATGTGTTTCCGTTGTGTGTATACCGCAGAACAGCTGACTGAGCAACGCGAGCATGGCGTATTGGACCGTGGCGATCATGCCCGTATTTCCACTTGTATCAGCAAAGTCCTGGAGCATGACTTTATCGGTAATGTAATCGATGTATGCCCGGTAGGTGCTTTAACTGATAAAACTTTCCGTTTCAAAAACCGGGTTTGGTTTACCAAGCCGGTAGATGCACATAGAAATTGTACTAATCCTAAATGCTGTGGTGAAGTAAGACTTTGGATGCGTGGTAAAGAAGTATTCAGAGTAACCGCGCGTAAAGATGAATGGGGAGAGGTAGCTACCGCTAGTAATGGGGAGACCGGCTGGATCTGTAATGAATGCCGCTTCGAGAAAAAAGAGACGGCAGACTGGATCATAGAAGGGCCTAGCCAGATCCACAGAACTTCTGTCATTGCGCAGGGACACTATGCCGGAACCGTTGGTACTGCAGGGAAGAGTGAAAAACTGATCGATAAAGTAATTGGTAAAGAGCCGATCTATACTTTGGATATTCATAAAGTAAGTGAAGTAGACAGTCCAAATGTGCAGCTGAGCCAGATCGCAGGCCCGGCGCATTCAACGGATTTTAAAAACGATATAAAAGATCGATAGACCGCTCATAATAAATTATTCAGATTAAAAAATGAACATAGATACTTTTCTATTAATTGAAAAATCAGTGCTGATCCTGATCATCATCCTGGCTTCGATGGGCGTGGCCGCTTATTCTACCTGGGCAGAACGTAAGGTGGCAGGTGTTATGCAGGACCGTATCGGTCCATCAAGAGCAGGTCCTTTCGGATTACTGCAACCCCTGGCGGATGGCGGAAAGCTCTTCTTTAAAGAAGAGATCGTGCCGAACAACTCTACCAAATGGTTGTTTATGCTGGCACCCGCATTATTCATCTTTACCTCTTTATTAACCAGCGCCATTATTCCCTGGGGACCAGATTTTACGATCGAAACCGCAGATGGCGCCCGCTCCGTAGCCTTACAGGTGGCAGATATCAATATCGGTATCCTGTATTTCTTTGGGGTAGTGAGTGTAGGTTTATATGGTATCATGCTGGGTGGTTGGGCTTCCAATAATAAGTTCTCATTGCTGAGCTCCATCAGAGCGGCTTCACAGGCAATCTCTTATGAGCTGGCCCTGGGTTTAAGCCTTATTGCATTGGTAATGCTTACCGGTACCATGAGCCTGAGAGAGATCACGGCACAGCAACATGGATTCTGGGCAGATGGTTACTTTACCTGGAATGTATTCAAGCAACCTTTGGGCTTCGTGATCTTCCTGACCTGTACTTTTGCTGAGTTGAACCGTGCGCCTTTTGATATGGCAGAGAGTGAGAGTGAATTGAATACCGGTTTCCTGCTGGAGTATTCCTCCATGAAAATGGGGATGTTCCTGTTTGCAGAGTATATTAATATGTTTATTTCCTCTGCAATCCTGGCTACATTGTTCTTTGGGGGTTATAACTTTCCATGGATGGACCAGGTGGCGCAGGCAGTACCATCAGGTATCTTCTCATTGATTTGTGTTGTGGTATTAATGGCTAAAATAGTAGGGTTTATCTTGTTCTTTATGTTCATCCGCTGGACCTTACCAAGGTTCCGTTTTGATCAGGTGACCAAGTTAGGCTGGTTAGGATTGATTCCTTTGGCCTTAGTAAATATGTTAGTGACGGGGGCCGTTGTTTTGTTTATTTTAAATTAAGCAGTACGACTCCGAAAAATATTGGAATATGAATTTAACGAATAGATCTGTTGCGGTTGACCGTAGTCCGATGACCTTCTCCGAGAAGATATACATTCCCGGGATCTTGAAAGGTTTGAGGATTACTTTGAGTCATATCTTCAAAAAACCGGCAACCGTAAGATACCCTGAAGAAACGCGTCCTTTCAGCCCGGTGTTCAGAGGTTTACATGTACTCAACCGCGATGAAGAGGGCAGAGAAAAATGTACGGCTTGTGGTTTATGTGCGCTGGCTTGTCCGGCAGAAGCTATTACCATGGAAGCTGCAGAACGCTTGCCGGGTGAAGAGCATCTATACCGGGAAGAGAAATATGCGGCAAAATATGAGATCAATATGTTGCGCTGCATTTTCTGTGGCAACTGTGAAGAAGCTTGTCCTAAAGATGCCATTTACCTTTCCGAAACCGTAATGCCGGCTAATTATAGAAGAGATTACTTTGTGTATAAGAAAGAAGATATGTTGATCACGGACGAGCAGGTGAAAGCGAAGCGATTAAAATTACAAAAAGCATAAAACCAGAAAATGACTTTACACGAAATATTATTTTGGATATTAAGTTTATGGGCCATTGTTGCCGCCATATTTGTGGTGCTGAGCCGCAACCCGGTCAATAGCGTTTTGTGCCTGATCGCTACTTTTTTTGCCATTAGCGGCCATTATATCCTGATGAATGCACAATTTCTGGCCGTAGTTAATATCATCGTATATGCCGGGGCCATCATGGTCTTATTCCTGTTTGTGATCATGTTGATGAACCTCAATACGGATACGGAACCCCAGAAAAGCAGGTTAATCCACTTTGCGGCATTAATCAGCGCCGGTTCCCTGTTGTTATTGATATTAGCGGCATTGCGTACCGCGGAGTTAACCGAAGTGCCGGTAAGCGAAGCCGGGGAAATTGGTCTGATAGAAGTTTTAGGTAAGACTTTATACACCGATTATGTATTACCGTTTGAGTTAAGCTCTGTATTGTTCCTGGCAGCAATGGTGGGTACCATGGTGATCGCGCGTAAGGAAACTGCTAAAGAAGAAGTACCTGCAGAAAGTAAATAACAAAAGAACCTATAAGGTTTTTAAAACCTTTTAAGAGCTGAGGAGCGTATTAAATAATCGAATTAAGAATTAATCATTAACCACTAATAATTATCAAGTGCCGATAGAATATTATTTGTTTTTAAGCTTCACACTATTCGCCATTGGCGTAATGGGCGTATTGATGCGCCGGAATGCGATCATTATATTCATGTGCATAGAGCTGATGCTGAATGCCGTAAATTTATTAATGGTGGCCTTTTCAAAAGTGCATGGCGATGCCGGTGCACAGGTGTTCGTTTTTTTTAGCATGGTCGTGGCCGCAGCTGAAGTAGCGATTGGCCTGGCAATTATAGTAATGGTCTTCCGCAAGATCAATTCAGTGGACATCAATGTATTGAACCGCCTGAAAAATTAATCAATAATTCAAAAGTAAAAGTCAAAATCAGGCAGTTCTATTTTTGACTTTTGATTGGTAAATTCTGAATAGCAATTATGACACAATTAGTATACTTAATCCCTTTATTCCCGCTGATAGGCTTTTTGCTGAATGGCTTATTCTATAAGTCCATGCCAAAGACCTTAGCCGGGATTATCGGTAGTGGTACTATCCTCGCTTCTTTCGCGGTGGCTTTAGGTATTTTCTTTGAAGTGAAAAATGGCACCGTGCCGGATGGCGGCATTGTGCAGGTTTTCAATTTCATCAGCGTAGGCGAATTTAATATTCCTTTTGCTTTCCTGGTGGACGAACTGTCGGCTATGTTCCTGTTGATCATTACCGGTATCGGTTTCCTGATCCATGTCTACTCTACCTCATATATGCACGATGATGAAGGATATACCAAATACTTCGCTTACCTGAACCTGTTTGTGTTCAGTATGTTGCTATTGGTATTAGGGGCCAACTACGTGATCATGTTCATCGGTTGGGAAGGCGTAGGGCTTGCTTCTTACTTATTGATCGGTTTCTGGTTCAAAAACAGGGAGTATACCAATGCCTCTAAGAAAGCTTTTATCATGAACCGGATCGGTGATCTTGGTTTCCTGGTCGGTATGATGCTGGTAGCGGTCAACTTCGGTACTTTATCCTATGCGCAGTTCTTCCCGCAATTGTCGGGTGGTATCGGCAGCCTGTCGGCAAATGGACATACCATCAATGAGGGACTTACCTGTGCGATTGCTTTATGTTTCTTTATCGGTGCTACCGGTAAATCGGCCCAGATCCCATTGTATACCTGGTTACCCGATGCGATGGCCGGCCCGACCCCGGTATCGGCATTGATCCACGCAGCGACCATGGTTACTGCCGGTATCTATATGATCGCGCGCAGCAGTGCCTTGTTTGACCTGGCCCCGGCGATCCAGAATCTGATCGCTATTATCGGTTTGGCCACTTTGCTGATCTCGGCTTCTATTGCTTTAAAACAAAATGATATTAAAAAGGTATTGGCTTATTCTACCGTAAGCCAGCTGGGTTATATGTTCCTGGCTTTAGGTGTAGGTGCTTATGTGGGCAGCTTATTTCATGTAATGACGCATGCCTTCTTCAAAGCCTTATTGTTCCTGGGTTCCGGTTCGGTGATCCATGCCATGAGTGGTGAGCAGGATATGCGTAAGATGGGTGGTCTCGGTAAAGCGATGCCGGTTACAAAAATTACTTTCCTGATCGGTTGCTTGGCGATCGCAGGTTTTCCCGGCTTCTCCGGCTTCTTCTCCAAAGATGAGATCCTGGCGACTGTTTTTGCCAAAAGCCCGGTAATGTATGGCCTGGCTTTGCTTGGTGCTATGATGACCGCTTTCTATATGTTCAGAGCATTCTTCATGACCTTCTCTGGCAACTTCAGGGGTACGGAGGCGCAAAAGCATCATTTACATGAAAGCCCGGTGGCCATGACTTTACCATTGATCATCCTTGCTGTTTTATCGGTAGTGGGTGGCCTGATCGGTTTACCGCATGTGATGTCCCATCACCATTTACTGAGTGAATATTTAGCACCGGTAGTGAAGAACTTTGAACCGGCACACCTGGAAGCCAGCATGGAATGGATCTTAATGGGGGTTGCTTCGGCATTAGCGATTATCATGATCTTTGTCGCTAAGTCGGCAACAAAAAAAGAAGTGTATCCGGAAGCTACAGGTTTTGCCAAAGTGCTGGAAAATAAATGGTATATTGATGAGCTCTACAATACTATTATCGTAAAACCTTTATATAAATTGGCGGCTTTCTTAAGCAATATAATGGAGACTAAGGTAATTGATGGCGCAGTAAATGGGGTAGGCCAGTTTGTGAACTGGAGTGCCGGCCGTTTACGGACGTTGCAAAGTGGCCAAGTTGGCGTTTATTTATTTGCTATGGTGATCGGTATCGTTGTCTTATTTGCAGTAGGTATCGCTTTGATCATTTTATAATTTTAATTGAAACCCGAGGAATAATCGAAATATTTAATTTAAACGATGTTGTTAATTTTACTTTTAATCATACCACTGCTTACCGGACTGGTCAGTTTTTTACTGAAAGATCCTAAAGCCGTAAAGGTATGGTCTATTTTCGGCGCACTGGTAACTTTAATCGTGGCTTCAGTAGCATTTTGCGGCATTAAAGAGGCCCATGCCCTAAAGGTCGATATGCAATGGTTGCCTGCTTTGGGCGCCAACTTTAGCCTGGAAGCAACTGCCGGTACCTTACTGATGACCTTGCTTACGGCGATGGCTTTTGTGCTGGTTTACCTGGCGCAATGGAATAAGACCATTGAGCACAGCAGCCGCTTTTTTGCTTTAATGGGGCTTTCCGCTTCCGGTTTGATGGGTGTATTTTTAGCCAACGATCTTTTATTATTTTATTTCTTCTGGGAACTGGCATTGATCCCGGTATATTTCCTGGCCGGACAATGGGGCGGGAAAGACCGTATCAAGGCTTCCATGAAGTTCTTTATCTATACCTTCTTTGGTAGCTTACTGATGCTGGCCGGTTTGATCTACCTGTACACCAGCACACCTGATTATTCTTTTGCTTACAGCAGCATTGCAACTACAGGAGCACAATTGGCCCCTGAAGTACAAGGCGTATTATTTACTTTATTCTTTATCGCTTTTGGTATTAAAATGCCGATCTTCCCTTTACATTCTTGGCAGGCTTCCGCTTACGAGCAAAGCTATACCCCGGTAACCGTAGTGATGAGTGCCCTGATGGTAAAAATGGGTTTATATGCTACGATCAAATGGCTGATCCCTATCTTCCCGAATGTAGACAAGATTTTTTATGGCGTTATCATGACCCTGGCCGTGATCGGGATTATTTATGGTTCCCTGTTAGCGATCGCCCAGAAAGATATTAAACGCCTGATCGCTTATTCTTCACTGGCCCACGTCGGACTAATGATCATGGGTGCTTTTTCCCAAAATGAATTTGCTACAGAAGGCCTGTACCTGCAGATGTTCAACCATGGTATCATTATTACGGGCCTGTGGTTGTTGGTAGATATTATTGAAAACCGCTACCAGACCCGGAACATGACAGAGCTGGGCGGTATGGCGGCCAATGCGCCTAAGGCGGCGATCGCTTTGGTGATCATCACCTTTGCTTCGGTATCCTTACCATTGACCAATGGTTTTGTTGGTGAGTTCTTATTGTTCCTGGGTATCTTTAATTCCGCTTATGAATGTAAGATCTGGTATATGGCCATTGCCGGGCTGGGCATCATCCTGGGCGCTATCTATATGTTGAATATGGTGCAGAATGTGGCTTACGGAGATAAAAAAGAAATGGCTGTTGCCGACCTGAGCTGGAATGAGCAATTAAGTATATACCTGATCATCATAGTGATCATCGTGTTGGGCGTATACCCGAACATGGTCCTGGATTTATTATAAGCAATCCTGCTGCCTGTTGAAGGAGTAGTATTGAGTAATTAACATTAGCATAAATCGCCAGCGTCTCTTCAGACCGGCAAAAAGATAATAAGATAAATGAAACCATTAATAGCCACCGCAGTATTTGCCATTTTGATGATGTTCGCATCATTGTATGCCAAGGAAAAAAGAAGCCTGAGCAATTTTGCGGCCATTCTGATGCTCGGACTAGTGGGACTTAACATATGGGAACTGGTAGACTATACCCACCTGTTAAAAAGCGCTGATGCCGATCCTTACCTCTTCAAGAAAATGTTGCGCGTAGATAATTACGCTTTATGGTTTAATGTGCTGATTACCGGAGCTTCCCTTTTATATGTATTGTTGTTCCGCAGAAGTATTGAAGGTGTGGGCAAGCATGTGGGTGAGTATTATGCCTTGCATTTCTTCATTTTATGCGGTATTTTCCTGGTGTCTTCTTACAACAATTTATTGATCCTTTTCTTAGGTATCGAGCTGATGTCCATTCCGCAATATGTATTGGCCGGTTCTGATAAACATAACCTGAAAAGCAGTGAGGCTTCCCTGAAATACTTCCTCATGGGAGCTTTCTCTACAGGCTTTTTATTGATGGGTATTGTACTGCTGTATGGCGCTATGGGGACCTTTGAACTAAACGGGTTCAACTTCTATAAAACCGGTACACTTTCTGTTATGGGTGTTTTGGGGATCCTGTTTATGCTGGTCGCGGTAGGCTTTAAAGTGAGTGCAGCGCCGATGCATTTCTGGACACCGGATGTGTATGACGGTTCGCCAACTCCATTTACAGCATTCATGGCCTCTATTGTGAAAGTATCTATTTTCCTGGCTTTCATGCGCCTGTTTATGGAAGGTTTTGCCAATATGGACCCATACTGGAAAGTGATGGTATTGGGGGTAATGGCGGCGCTTACCTTACTGATCGGGAATATCACCGCAGTATACCAGCAAAGTGTGAAGCGTATGCTGGCTTACTCCTCTATCGCGCAGGCAGGCTTTATGCTATTTGTGGTGATCGGTAGCGATGTGCTGGCGATGAAAGGGATGGTGCTCTATGCCGTGGCGTATACGCTGGCTACTTTAGGCATCTTTGCAGTACTGGTTAAATTAAAAGATTATACTTACGATGGTTTTAATGGTTTGGCTAAGAAAGAGCCTTTCCTGGCGGTTGTAGCGGCTGTTTGTATGATGTCACTGGCGGGTATTCCGCTTACGGCGGGCTTCTTTGCCAAATGGTATGTACTCGCTTCCGCGATCAAGCAGGAAAATACATTCTGGTTAGTCGTATTTGCATTGGTGATGGCAGCAGTAAGTGTGTATTACTACTTCAAAGTGATTATTGCGATGTACTTCAAGAAGGGGGAGCCGGAATTAAGTACACCTGTGACTGCAATAGATAAAGCGCTTATGGCGATTGTTGTTTGTGCGATCATCGTTTTAGGAGTAGCCCCGGAGATGTTATTTTCCTGGATTTAGGATTAGTGAATTTGTAAATAAACGATTTTGTGGATGGTTATATTACCGGCACAAATTAAATTTTATAGAAAGACGCAGGTATAGGCTTGCGTCTTTTTTTCTTGGTATTCAAACCTAAATACTGTGAATACAGTTTCCATTCGGCTACATTCAATGGAGTGTCATTGTTGAATGAGGTCGCACTTCGTTTGAAAATGAAGTCCAGCACCATTTCCAAATTAAGGCCTGAGTAAAGTGCTCCTAAGCACCTAAAGCATTTTTTAAGTGTTTAGGAGCTGGTAATTATTTAATCTATAATAAACGATTGTGCTCCTGTATGTTCCCCATCACTTACTTTCAGCATATAAAAACCTTTTGCTTGTTGACGGATACCGATAAGATGTTGGCCACCCTTAAGTTCGTTTTTATAGACCACTTGTCCCATTAAATTACTAATGAAAACCTGGTAAGTTTTTCCTTGATCAAGCTGTATATTTAATTTTCCATTATTAGGATTTGGATAGAGCTTAAAAGATTTCTTTAGACTGTTCTTGGCAATGTTTGTAGGTGCCGTATAAATTCCTGTTTTAATAATGGTACTGTCCTGCTAGAGTGTGATGCGCGATGGAAGGTACAAAGCAGTATCCATATGGGCTACCTGGCCTCTTGTAAACATTTTGTAGCAGGAAGCATTATAGTCCATATAATTCTCTGCATTTAATAATTGTCCATAACAGTTTAAAGGCCCCGAAGCAGTCGGCGTACTATGACACCCCTGGGCTGAACTACAGGGAGGAGTATCCTGCACAAAGTCGTTGGGATAGCCGCAGCCATTTTCAAAAGTGTGTATCAAATTGAAAAAATGCCCGAACTCATGCGTCAATACGGATGCGAATTCCGGGTCTGTATTGGTGTGCAGATAAGCTCCGTTATAGACAATTCGGGCCAGATTATTTTCTGTCATATAGGTATTAGGATAAAAGGCTAATCCCGAATTCGTCAATACGCCATTACCGTATAAATCGTTTTGTATATACACATTCACATAGCTGGAGTTATCCCAGGCATCCTGCTGTATTTGCGCATCATAGCTGGGACCAACGTTGCCATAGCCATTTTTGGCAGGATAGTAGACAATACCGGTTGTGGGATTCCCATTGGGATCGAACTGTGCCAGGTAGAATTTAATGTTCTTTATGGCTCTCAATGGCATAAAGTTTTGGTGCACGGTATTGAAATCACTATTTAGGCCCTGGAAGTCTTCATTCAGTTTTTCCATAGCACCTATGATTAATGGGTCATCAATAGTTTTACCACTCTGTATGTTACCATAGACATGAAATACAACAGCAATTCTAAAGGTATCCGGGGCATTGTCGCCTCCCAGAGTCTTGCGGTTCATTTTCGTAATTGTTTCAAGATAGTCAGTCACAGCACTTTGCCGGGCATTGGGGTGCTCTTGATAGAATGTTGCTACCATTTCTGAAGTTTGACAATGAACCGCATTACTGCTTTGGGCATAAAGGAGCGGGTGAATTGCTCCAAGGAGGCCAAGAGCAAGTAAGAATAATGTTTTCATGACTACAATAGGGATTTAAGGGGTGATAGTCCGAAGATACATTTTATTAAAATTAATTATGTTAATGTCAGATAATTAATTAAAATGCTCATTAAGGGCAGTAATGGGTGCTAGCCTATAAATGTAGTGTTGGTATATTAGCCTTGAGGACTCAAATAATAGTCCCGTTCCTTTAGCTTTTATAGGAAGGAAAATACGGCAAGGGATAGAAGGCAGTGGCATCGGTTGATTTATTTTTTAAAATTATTTAATCCACTAAATTGCACCAATATCTAATAGGATCATGTACCACTTTAAAAATGATTATGCCGAGGGAGCACATCCCGATATTTTGCAGCAATTGATCGCCACGAACCTGCAACAGCAAACGGGTTATGGCGAAGACGAATATTCCCTGGCGGCGAAAAAAATATTAAGAGATAAGATCAATAACCCGGAAGCGCCTATCTATTTCGTAACCGGTGGTACCCAAACCAATCTACTGGTAATAGCTGCTTTATTAAAGTTGCACGAAGCCGTCATCAGCGCCCAAACCGGGCATATTTTCGTGCATGAGACCGGGGCTATAGAAGCCCTGGGGCACCG